>Ga0081534_100499_pt1 | contig 12524 bp, 12 predicted proteins | sample MonGeyMetagenome_FD_71019 | JGI IMG/M metagenome (GOLD analysis project Ga0081534, IMG submission 71019) | Hypoxic/sulfidic aquatic microbial communities from Monarch Geyser, Yellowstone National Park, USA - MG (SPAdes) v1 (version 2) | ecosystem: Environmental > Aquatic > Thermal springs > Hot...
TTTTAAAAAGGGTCTGGGTTACACTGTGGATGTTGAAATTCTTAAGCGGGCTTTGCGGGAGTTGGTGGAGAGGGAGCCCACATTCCTTAGAGACCTCTTCTTAGACGCGCTTAGGGCCGACGGCCGCATCGCCGAGGCGCTGTTGGACCTCTTCACTAAACATCCAGAGGCAAAGCTGAGGCTGGCGCAAGCCGTGGCCGAAAGCGTTGCCGTGCCCCTCAACGTGGCGACGAAAGAAGATTTGAAACAATTAGCCACGAAACAAGACATAAAACGGCTAGAAGACCAAATGGCCACTAAGGAGGATCTCAAGCAGTTCGCCACCAAAGATGACCTCAAGCAGTTAGCCACAAAACAAGACCTAGAACAGCTGAAGAAGTGGGCTGAAGAGAAGTTCGCCACGAAGCAAGACTTGGAGCAACTGAAGAAATGGGCTGAGGAGAGATTCGTCACTAAAGAAGACTTGAAGCAGTACGCCACTAAGCAGGACCTCGAGACGGCGGTGGAGCGGCTAAGAGCTGAGATTAGGCGTATCGAGAACAGAATGGCCACTAAGGAGCAGATCGAGTCTATAACCATCAGCGTGGAGGACAGCGGCCGCGAGATGGTGCAGTACCTCCTGGAGCAGAGGGGGTATAGATGCGCCGCCGAGCGGTTGCGTCTAGATTCGGATTACGAGTTTGACATCTACTGCAACGCCGGCGCGCTCACCGCAGTAGGCGAGGCGAAGGTCAGGACCGGCGGCCGCGACGTAGAGAAGGCCCTGGAAAGGGCGCAGGAGCTGTTGCGCAGACAGCCAGACAAGATCTCCGGAAAACTCGTCCCGGTGTTCTACACGCTCGTGGCGGAGCCCACAGCCGCCCAAAAGGCAAAAGAGCTCAAGATATGGCTCATCGAAAGCAAGAGAGAAGTCGTCACGCTGGAGGAGGTTCTGGGGACGGACAACAAGCAATAAGACGACGCCGACGGCCTTAAGACGGCGCATCCGCCGGCCCCGTCAGCGTAACCAATATATACCCCCAGCAAAACTGCCGCCATGCTCTTGGCGGCGGGGTTTGTGCCTTCGCTCTTGTCGCTTCGGGGGCTTAAGAGCCGCGCCCTGCGTAGGGGGGTTTGGCTTAGGGCGCGCCCCGCCGCCAGGGCGCTCATAGACGCGGCCATGCTCTACCTCAGGAGGGGCGGCCGCATAAAATCACAGGCCTTGGTGGAGGCCCTCAGGCGCGCGGCTGAGGAGGTGCTCCGCCTGGCCGCGCCGGTGCGCGTGCTGGCCAGGGCCGTGGGGTACGCCATAGCGAGGCGCCTCGGCGTGGAGGTGGACGAGGAGAAGGCGCTGGCCCTCAGGCGCGCGGCTGAGGAGGTGCTCCGCCTGGCCGCGCCGGTGCGCGTGCTGGCCAGGGCCGTGGGGTACGCCATAGCGAGGCGCCTCGGCGTGGAGGTGGACGAGGAGAAGGCGCTGGCCCTCGGCCTGCAGTGGCTCAACACGCCGAGGAGGTGGAGGAGGGACGTCGCAACGCCGTGAGGCGCCCCAGCCGCGCGCCGGAGGCCCGATACTGAGGTGGGGGCCGCGAGGCGGCTACGGCCTAATAGGCTATGGCTTTGAGATCCCCCACAGAAATAGACCTCGGACAACCGCTGGCGCCCATCCGCGGGAAGACGGGAATACTGCCCGACGCAGCCGTCGGGACCTACCCACGACCCCCCATTCCTCAGATTTGGGGAGCCCCCAAGGCGGCGAGGTAGGCGAGCTCCTCCCACGGAGGCGCCGCAACGCCGTTCACAGGCGAAGAGATGGGCCGACCCGCCGCGCTGGATAGGCGTAGCCCCCTAGAAGGGCGCTGACGCGGACGGCGTTCCGGCAGGACGTCGATGGCCGCAGAGCCGACGGAAGCCCGCCGCAAGCCTCCGCAGGCCGCCCGACGCGGAGACGCGGGACCGGCCCTCCAGCAGGCGAGAGGCCGGCTAGGCGCCCCCAAGAGAGGCCCCCATCTGGGCGTAGGGGAGTGGGCCGTCGGAAAAGCCCCCGCCGAGCTGGGATGAGGAAGGTCAAGCTACCCCTCGTGCCGGGCCTCGACGTGGAGTTCGTGGATAGGGACGCCGCCCTCAGGCAGGTGGCGGACTGGGCCGATAGAGGCACCAGATTCCCGGTGGTCATCTTCGGCCCGGAGGGCTGCGGCAAGTCTGCCCTTTTGAGGCAGGCCGCCGAGGTGCTTAGGGATCTGGACTACGATGTGGTCTACGTCGACGCGGCCCGCAGGGACTTCATAGCGCACACCGACGTCGCCGAGGTCGCCAGAAAGCTCGTCGAAGCCGCCTCCGAGGCATCCGGCATCGCCCAAATTAAGCTTGCAAACCTGGCCGTAGACCTGGCGAAGGAGCTGATCGGGCGGTGGGGCAAGAGGAAGGTAGCGGTAGTTGTGGACGAGGCGTTTCAAGCCGTCGGGCTGGACAAGGCGGGCATATACGTCAAGAGCCTCTTGAACCTGATAGAATACCCGCCTAAAGACTACGAGAGGATTGTCGCCGTCGCCGCCACCAGCGAGGGGCTCTCGAGGAGGGAAATCGGCAGGCACAGGTGGGGCCGCCTGATGATGATGTGGAACATGGCCAAGGAGGGCTTTAGGCAGCTGTACGAGGCGATACCCGGAGCAAAGCCGCCCTTCGAGGACGTCTGGAGGCTGACCGGCGGGAACCCAAGCGCCTTGGCAACGCTCCATGAAAACAGATGGAGCTGGAGAGACGCTGCCGCGGCGCTGATGGAGCAGAGAAGGCTCCCGCTCGTTGTAAACTCGCTGACGCCCACGGAGAGGGCTTGGCTCCAAGAGGCGGTAGAGGATCCGGACACTTTGTTCGCGGGGGAGAGGATAAACCTCCTCAACAAACTGACGGAGCTAAACATGGCAACCGACATCGTGGGCAGGCAGGAGCACCTATGGGCAGACCAGCCCCCGCCCGAGAGGGACTTGGAGCTGGGAATCGGCAGACGCGTAGCTTGGCATACGCCGCTACATAGGGAGGCCGTCAGGCTGGCGCTCGGCGAAGTGAGGTGAGGAGGGCCGCGGTCAAGTTCGCCAACCTAGACATCGAGTTCACGGATAGGGACAGGGCCATCGGGCAGGTGGCCGAGTGGGGCGGAGAGGGCACGCTGCGCCCCGTGGTCATCTACGGCCCGGAGGGGTGCGGCAAGACCGCGTTTCTTAAGCAGGCGGCAACCATACTTAGGGACCTTGGCTACGACGCCGTTTACGTCGACGTCGCGCGCATGGACTTCGTGGCCCATACGGACGTAGCGGATGTCGCCAAGAGGCTTATCGACGCTGCGGCGGAGACTTCAGGCGTGGCTCAATTGAAGCTGGCTAACCTAGCCATAGACATAGTTAGGGAGCTGCTGGAGAGATGGGGCAGGAGGAGGGTCGCGGTGCTCGTCGACGAGGCATTCCAGGCGATAGGCGTCGAAAGGGCCGGCCTGTACGTCAAAAACCTACTAAACCTGATCGAGTACCCGCCGAGGAGCTATGAAAGGATTGTCGCCGTCGCCGCCACCAGCGAGGGGCTCTCGAGGAGGGAAATCGGCAGGCACAGGTGGGGCCGCCTGATGATGATGTGGAACATGGCCAAGGAGGGCTTTAGGCAGCTGTACGAGGCGATACCCGGAGCAAAGCCGCCCTTCGAGGACGTCTGGAGGCTGACCGGCGGGAACCCAAGCGCCTTGGCCGTTCTCTACGAGAATAGGTGGAGATGGGACGACGCCGTGAGGGCGTTCCTCGAGCAAAGGGGGGTTGCGTTCGCCATAAGGTCGTTAACGCCTACTGAGAGGGCTTGGCTCGAAGAGGCGGTGGGCGACCCCGACACGTTGTTCGTCAGGGAGAGGATGGACCTGCTGAGCAAGCTAGTGGAGATGAACATGGTGATCGAGGTCATGGGCAGGTACGAGTACCTGTGGGTCGACCAGCCGCCGCCGGAGAGGGATCCCGAGCTGGGCGTTGGGAGGTACGTGGCATGGCAGACGCCGCTACACAGGGAGGCCGTCAGGAGGGCGCTTGAGGAGGTCGGGTGAGGGTGGAGAGAGTTAAGTTGCCGCTCCTGCCCGGCCTAGAGGTCGAGTTCACGGATAGAGACAGAGCGATTAGGCAGGTCGAGGAGCTGGCGGCTAGGGGTACGGCGCTCCCGGTGGTCATCTACGGCCCGGAGGGGTGCGGCAAGTCGGCACTGCTCAGGCAGGCCGCCGCCATGCTTAGAGAGCTCGGCTATGAGGTCTTCTACCTGAACCCGCTGGATAGGGCGTACCACGCGGACGTGACGACGCCAGACGTCAAAGACGCGTTTATGCAGTTCGTGGAGAGGGCGCTCGCCGAGAACGCGGTCGGCAGGATAGCCTGGGGAGCGATCGACTTCGTACACAAGGCGTTGAAGGCCGGGAGGGCCAAGATCGCTGTGATCGTCGACGACGCGTTTCAAGCGATAGGGCTGCAACAGGCGGCGGCCTACGTCAAGGGCCTACTGAACCTGATAGAGTACCCGCCCCGCAGCTACGAAAACGTCGTGGTGCTCGTGGCCACGAGCGAGGGCCTGTCCAAGAGGGAGATAGGGAGGCACAGGTGGGCCGACCTAACGACGATGTGGAACATGCCGAAGGGCGGATTCGAGGAGCTGTACGGGAAGATACCTGCCAAACCGCCGTTCGAGGACGCGTGGAGGCTCACGGGCGGGAACCCCGGCATGCTTAAGCAGCTATACCGGCTCAATTGGGACGTGGATAAGGCCGTCGAGGGAATCATGAGGGCCAAGGGCTCGCTGGAATTCGCGAGGTCGCTGAGCAAGGAGGAGAGGGAGTGGCTAGCCGAGGCGGTCGAGGACCCTGACACGCTGTTCATCAGGGAGAGGCTACCGCTGATGCACAGGCTGGTCGAGCAGAACCTGATCATGGACGTATACCTCAGGCAGGAGCACCTCTGGATGGACCAGCCGCCCCCCGAGAGGGATCCAGAACTCGGCATCGGGAAATACCTAGCCTGGCAGACGCCCATACACAGAGAGGCGGTGAGGAGGGCGCTGAGGGAGGCGGCGTCTACCTGACGTCCAGCCGTCGCGGCGGCGTCTGCGTGTGGGGGTTCTGCGCAGTTCCTAAGACTTTTAAAGAGAACTACAGGAGTTCCCATGGCTGTTGAGCTTGTGGAGCGTCCTCTGCCCAGGCCCTCCGACGAGGGCTATGTGGAGGCCCGTCTCCTTGAGGCGCTGGGCGAGGCGAGGCTGGCGCTGGATTTCCTGGAGAGGGGCCTTACGAGAAACGCCGCGTGTAAGGCGTTTCAAGCCTGGAGGGCCCTCCTGGCCGCGTTGTTGCGGCTGGAGCTGGACAGGCTGAAGGCCCTCGCCAAGACCGAGGAGGAGAGGAGGTGGCTCGAGGCGAGGGCCGTGCCGCGGGTCCCCACGACCAGGATGAAGGAGCTGGGTAGGCTTCTGGAGGAGGCGGGTCACTACGGCATCTCCGCCTGGACTGCACTAGCGCTTGACCTCCACGACTACCAGTATAATGGCCCCGACCCGGACATGGCCCTTTCTAAATACGCCACGCGCCAGTCGGCCGCCGCCGACGCCCTGCTACTCCTCAAAGAGATCACCAGACGCGTAGAGGCGCTGAGGAGCCGCGTCAAGTGGGGCGAGGAGTTGGAAAAAGCGCTGGAAGAGGTGAAAAGAGTCTTAACGCCCTGAGGCCTCTTGGACAACGCCACCTGCGCCGGCTCAGACGAGACCCATGAGTTAGACGTTTGTACTTATATTGTCCTTTCAGCGGATTTCTCCTTCAGCGGTTCGCCGCCTATGCGCTCCATAGATTGTATTTTCTCTATTCTTTGTTTCACGTTTTCGCTTGGCGATTTTATTTCTTAAGGCGGTTTGTTCCCTTAGCGAGCTTGGCATGGCGTCGGGGGCCTAGGCGTGAGCCCCCTCACGGCTTGGCGAGCTCCGTTGCGGAGGATCTTGATCTCAGGGGTCTGCTCCGTCTGCTACCCGGCAGATGGAGGAGCCACCGCGCCATTGGTTGAGGTATTGGTCATGAACCCCGCACGGACAGACACGCGGCCGCCAAGGCGCTTGTCGATACGGGCGCCACCATGACCGTGGTCCCGAGGAGAATCGCCGCGAGGAGCAGATGCAAGTCCAACGCCGCCACCGTTTGCCCTCAGACGGCGGCCGGAGCATCGTGGCCATCGACCGGATGACCTCCAGCGCTTAAATTCGATTTGAAGCCCACCGAAGCGTGAAGAGGATCAAGGTCGAAATCGCGCCCGGCGTCAAGACCGAGTTTGTGGATAGGGACCGCGCCCTTACGCAGGTGAAGGAGTGGGCGGAGAGAGGCACCAGGTTTCCCGTGGTGATCTTCGGCCCGGAGGGATGCGGCAAGACCGCCTTCCTCCGGCAGGCCGCCTCTGGGCTGAGGGAGCTGGGCTACGACGTCTTCTACCTGCACCCGCTGGATAGGGTTTTTGAGGCTGAGGTCTCGCCTCCCGACGTCAAGAAGGCCTTTCTTGAGTTTGCAGAGCGGGCTGTGGCCGAGGAGGCCGTGGGCCGCGTGGCGTGGGCCATCTTCGACTTCGTGAGGAAGGTGTTGAAGACGCGGAAGACGAAGATCGCCATAGTCGCCGACGACGTCTTCCAAGCAATAGGGCTGGACAAGGCCGCCGCATACGTGAAAGGCTTGCTAAACACGATAGAGCACCCGGTGTACGACTACGAAAACATCGTCGTCCTCGTCGCCACCAGCGAGGGCATCAGCAGACGCGAAATCGGGAGGCATTTCTGGGCCGAGCTGCGGCCCATGTGGAACATGGCGAGGGAGGGCCTCCAACAGCTGTACGACAAGATGCCGGGACCGAAGCCCCCCTTCGAGGAGGCGTGGCGGTGGACCGGCGGAAACCCGAGGATGCTCGGGAGGCTCCACACGGCCGGTTGGGCCGCGGAGAGGGTCGTGGGGGATGTGTTGCGGGAGAAGGGGTTGACTGCGGAGTTCGTTAGGCGGTGGAGGAGGTGGCTTGAGGAGGCCGTGGAGGATCCGGAGGCGCTTTGGGCTGGCGACGTGCCGGAGGAGCTCGTCAGGGAGCTTGAGGCGAGGAACCTCGTGGTGTACAACATGTACGACAGAGACCCATACTTCTGGATAGACCAGCCGCCTCCCGAGAGGGACCCGGAGCTGGGCATAGGCAGAAACGTCGCCTGGCAGACGCCCATACACAGAGAGGCGGTGAGGAGGGCGCTGAGGGATGCGGCGTCTACCTGACGTCCAGCCGTCGCGGCATCTGCATGGGGCTCTGCGCTGTAAAGGCTTTTAAAAAGGACTGCAGGAGTTCCCGTGGTTGTTGAGCTTGTGGAGAGGCCGCTTCCCAAGCCCTCCGACGAGGGCTATGTGGAGGCTAGGCTTCTGGAGGCTTTGGCGGAGGCCCGCCTAGCGCTGGAGTATCTGGGGAGGGGCCTCACTCGAAACGCCGCGTGTAAAGCCTTCCAGGCGTGGAAGGCGTTTATGGCCGCTCTGTTGCGGCTTGAGCTGGACAAGCTGAAGGCCCTTGCGAAGACTGAAGAGGAGAGGCGTTGGCTTGAGTCGAGGGCCGTGCCGCGGGTCCCGACGACTAGGATGAAGGAGCTGTCTCGCCTGTTGGAGGAGGCTGGGCATGAGGGTATTCCTTTTGTGACGGCTCTCGCCCTCGACCTCCACGAGTACCAATACCACGGCCCTGATCCAGACATGGCGCTGTCCAAATACACGACGAGGGAGTCAGCCGCCGCCGACGCCCTGCTACTCCTCAAAGAGATCACCAGACGCGTAGAGGCGCTAAGAGGACGCGTCAAGTGGACGGAGGAGCTGGAAAAAGCGCTGGAGGAGGCGAAGAGGGCCTTAACGCCCTGAGGCCTCTTGGACAACGCCACCTGCGCCGGCTAATGATGCGGCGGCTCCTCCATTTGCCGGGCAACAAATGGAGCCGCTCTGAGATTAAGATCCTCAGCAACGGAGCTAGACCAAGCCAGGGGGAGGCCCACGCCTAGGCCCCTCGACTCCATGCCAAGCTCACGAAGAGGACGGACCCTTCAAGAGTCAAATCACTCAGCGAAAACGTGAAACATAGAGAAAATACAATCGATGGGGCACATAGGCGGAGAACCGCTGAAGGAGAAATCCGCTGAAAGGACAAAAATACAGGCTCCGTTTAACTCATGGGCCTCGTCTGGGTTGAGGCAGTGGTCAGGAACCCCGACACGGGCAGGCACGCGGCCGCCAAGGCGCTCGTCGATACGGGCGCCACCTTGACCGTGGTCCCGAGGAGAATCGCCGAGGAGCTCCAGCTGCCCACAATAGGCAGGAGGAGGGTCGCGACGGCGAAGGGCGCTACGGAACTCGACGAGTGCGTGGGCGTCGTGGAGGTCATGGGCAGAAGGGCCTACACGCACATACTCGCATCAGACGATATAGACGTCGTGCTGATCGGCGCAACGACGCTGGAGATCCTAGGCCTCGAAGTAGACCCAGCCGCGGGGAAGCTGAAGGAAGCCGCGACGTACCTACTCTAAGCGCCGATGAGCCCGCGTGCGCCGCAACGACGCCTCCCCGTGGCTCACCGGCCTCAGAAGAGCCGAACCCATCCAAGTCGCTCAACACGGCGCCGCGTAGCGGCCCCTCGCCGCCGACACAACACCGCCGAAGGGCCGTGGAGGCCCTCGCCGAGGCAACAACCAACGCCGTGAGAAGCGCCGCCGGCGAAAAGGCGCTTGAGACAATACGGCAGGGGGCTACCTGGACCGGCACACCTACATCGAGGCCCTCCAGCTATACAACATGATGCTGACTCAGAGACGTAAGGCCGGGGCCGACAATGTCCGGTTTCCCAAGCGCGTTGCTGTCGTAGATTTTTCCGAATATCAGGAGGGCGGAGACATACTTGGCTACGGCGCCGGGATTGCGATATATGAGTGGCCAGCCCTCGCCGCCTTCAACATAAAGTTAGTTGCAAAAGCATGCCAGATGGCGTCCTCCCTCGCGACAGAGACAGCGGACCAACTGGACAAAGCTATAAAACTCGCCCTATACGATCTCCATTGGAGAGATCATAAAGATCTGGCCGCAAAATATCTACAGCGGATAGGAAACCCCTTGGTAAGAGAAGTATTAGTAGTGATAGACCCTCAACCCGACTGCCTCGCAGATCACATAAAGAAAAGTGGGGCAACCTATGCGATTTTCGATACGCCGGGCGGCAAAAACGAGAAGAGGTACATTCACAAAGTAAGTAAGGAGTGTTGTAAAACCACACAAGGCAAAACACATGCCGTGTACATAAGCGATATTGCGGCTTACTACGCCGCCCTGCTCTCGGCAAAGCAGATCAGCAGCTTCAGAGCTCCAGACATCGACAGGAAACTCGACATGAAAATTAAAGAGTTTCAGAGAATACTAAAAAATTATCCTCTACGCATAATACGATGTCAGGAGGCTTAAGCACCTCTGCGTATCAGGCTATACCAGAGATATGTAACGAGATAAGAGAATTCGGAGAGCCCGCAAACCCGGCGCTTACACGAATCTTAAAGCATGCATACCAGACGTTAAAAACGGGCGGCGCCGTCACAGGCTTCTACGGCTACGGCAAAACCCTCATAGCCATACTCTCAGCCGCAGCGGAAAACGCCGCAGGGGGCAGAGCGGCGGTGGTAGCCGCCTACAGAGCGCTCTCCGCGGAGGAGGGCAAGGTGGAAATAAACGAGGTCGCCATCAACGCAGTGGAGAAGCTGGAGGAGACGTGCGGCGAGGATGTACGGAGGTGGCTAGGCAAGGCCCTCGGACTCGAGCCCAAGGCGCCGAGCGAGGCGCTTAGGGGCAGAGTCGAAATAAAGGGAAGGAAGCTCAACCGCCTCCTCGACCTCGTTCATGCGTTGAAAAAAGCCGGCGCCACCCTCATCGTAGTCGACGAGTTCGAAAAAGTAGTCCAAACCCCGGAGTACTACGGCTTCAAAGACCTAGGCGACCTCCTTGTCAACTTCTTCGAGATGGTCGACAGATGGCCGCGCCCCGACGCAGGATACACAATACCGTCAACCCTCTGGGCCTTCCTCGACCTACAGACCAGGAGGAGGGTGGCCCCGGTATACCACCTCTCGATGCAGATAACGACAGATGACATGAGGAAATTCCTAGAAAGAAAACTCGGGGCCATCCCTGAAGAGCTGAAAGAAGTAAACTTCAGAAACCCCGCCGTCGTGGCCGAGATGGCTGTGGAGGTCAAAAGCGGAGGCGCACAAGCGGTCATCAGAGACAGGTTCAGCTGGCTCGGGAAAATAGCGTACAGCTACCCAAAGGCCTCCGAAAAAACCCGCAGAGCCCTGCACGCCGCATACATCTCCGCCTGGTACATGCAGAACATATACGCCGAAATCCCCCCAGGCCTCCTCCGCAAAGCCGCGGACATCGCCCGGTCCGAAGACCCAGTCGCAGTCCTCTCCAAGAGGCGCAGAAAGCTGCTCGCCAAGACCCCCTCCGGCTACATGCTGACCCACCCCGCCATCAACCACATAAGGGAGGCGCTGACCTCCCCCCAGAGACAGCAAGAACTTGAGCTGATGTACGTTGCCGACCGCCTACGCCTAGAGCTGGAAATACCATGAGCCTGAAGACCCTCCACGCAGGCGCCCGCGGGACCTGGATATACCAATCGCCCAGAATCACCCTCCTCCTCATCTACGCAGAAGCCAAGGGACTCGACCCACGCGCAGCCCTCCAAAGACACCTCCAAAACGTGGAGAGGCTAGGACCCCACCAAACCTGGATACTCGAGAGACTCCAGTGGCTAGGCTACCGCACCGAGAGGGGAGGCCCCCCCAACCTAGACGCCCTGAGGCGCTACCAGGAGGCCCTGGGGCTGAACCCCCAGGAGGTGGCCCAGGCAATAGACTCGGTGCTGGAGGTCTTCCGCTCGAGGCCTGAGGACGCCGTTGCGCTGCCCCCGCTGCTGACGCTCCCAGAGAAGCTCGTCGTGGTGAAGGCGACGGCCGGCTCGAAGTTCCAGCTAAGGGAGACGCTGAGACACCTCACGAAACCCGCCCCCGCCGGAGACCGCGACGCCTACAGGAGAGAAATCCGCTTCAGAAAAAGCTGGCTCTACGCACTGCACCTAGCCACCCCCCACAAGCCCACCTGCCTAGGCTACGCCCTATACGCCGCACTGGAAGCGGGCGAGGAGCCCGAAGAGGCGTACATCGACAAAGCCGAGGAGCTGGGGCTCCTAAAATGGATAATAGCGCTCGAGGCCGCGGCGCTCGACATAGGCACAAAAAACGAGCTAGACGCCCTCCTCGCCACATACAGCAGATATCTACCACATCAAGATCTACAAACGGCATACTCCGCCTTCAGATACATGCCAAGCGACGTCAGAGGAATAACCATGGCAACCCCAGCCCTACCGATCGAGGAGATACTCCAAAAACTGGGCCAATAACCCCACGCCCCTAAACAGATGAAAGCCCCCCGGCCGCCATACATTACGCCAAGGATACGCGGAGAGGCCGCCAAAAGCCCAAGCCCCCACGGCCCCCAACCGCGCAGACAGCCGCCGCAAAGAGGCGAGGTAGCCGCAGACCCCACTCGAAGCACGCCGCTATAATCGAAGAACACGGAGGGGGCCGCCGAGAGGGCCCCAACCCAGACGCCGCGCCAACACGCCAGGGGGACGCAACACAGACAAGGCGCCAGCCCTTTCGCCCATGGAGGCCCGCAACTTCGACATAGAGGTGGACATACTGGCCAAGGCCATGGCCAACGGCGCCCGCATCGCCGAGGTCCCCATACGGTACAGGCGGCGCATCGGCAGGAAGAAGCTCAGGCCCTGGCACGGCGCATCCATAGCGTCCAAGATGGTCTCCCTCGCATACCGCCTCAACCCAACCCTACCCCTAACCATCGCAGGGGCGCTGCTCCTCATACCGGGCGCCGCCCTGGCGGGATGGGTGGCCTACCGCTTCTTCTACCAAGGAGTGCCCCACTACCTACTGGGCACCCTCGCCATAATACTCATACTCCTGGGAGGCGCCTCCATAGCCCTCCTCCCCCTCGCCACGTCCATCATCAGGCTACAGGCCGCCGTAGCGCGAGCCGCAAGGCGGCACGAACCCCCCACAGCCTCCCGCCGCCCCAGCCACCACCCCCAGCCTCCCAGAAGCCGGAGGAGCCGCCTCCCACAGCCCTGGAAAGGGTTGCGCAAGGGCTAGTCATAGCCTTCACAGTGCTCTTGGCAACAGCCGCCTACTACCTCGGCGCAGGCGACGTAAATACAGCCGACAAGCTGGCCCAGTGGGCCTACTACGCCCTAGCCGGAGCCGTCCTCGCACTGCTCGCCGACATGGCAATCCGCCGCAGACCTTAAGCATTTTAAAAAGGGTCTGGGTTACACTGTGGATGTTGAAATTCTTAAGCGGGCTTTGCGGGAGTTGGTGGAGAGGGAGCCCACATTCCTTAGAGACCTCTTCTTAGACGCGCTTAGGGCCGACGG
>Ga0081534_100500_pt1 | contig 12502 bp, 24 predicted proteins | sample MonGeyMetagenome_FD_71019 | JGI IMG/M metagenome (GOLD analysis project Ga0081534, IMG submission 71019) | Hypoxic/sulfidic aquatic microbial communities from Monarch Geyser, Yellowstone National Park, USA - MG (SPAdes) v1 (version 2) | ecosystem: Environmental > Aquatic > Thermal springs > Hot...
GATCTAAAATTACGTCTCCAGGCTTTGTAAAACTCAAAATTATCTTTCTAAAAACACCCCAGGGACGTCTAGCCCAAAACTTATGCATTGTGTAGACCGGCGTGTGAACCGACACCTTAATTACACCAAGCTGCTTAATCTTCTCAGCAATCTCATTAGGGGCGCATTCATTAATTAGGGGTTGAGAACCTAATAAATTCCCATCCATGTTCAAATCATGAATCCCCACAAATTTATCTAGCGAGTCCATATCTCACACCAACGTTTGCATGGAAGTCGTCATTTATTAAAGCCATGTGTTACACCTCGATTGTTTTTGCGTTGTTTATTAGCTTCTCGAGTTTTTTCTTGATTTTCCTGGTGGTTGTTGCTTTAACGTGGAACAGCTTCATGTCGCTTGTTTCCATGATTACGGAAACCGCGGGTAGGGATAGGTATATGCGGATCAACCAGTCGCTGTATGCCGGCTCCACTATTTCGTAGTCCCTCTCGGTGTCGTCCACGGAGATTAGGAACTTAGCCCTTTCATCATCCTCATTGCTCGCTGCACTGTGGATGAAAATCACGGGTCTCCTGTGTATGTAATTCTCGACGCCGACGATCAATGAGTCGATGGGTATTGCGTTTTTTAGTCCAAGCTCAACCTCGAGGTTGGGCAAATCACTGTACAAACTTGCCTGCGGTAGGTTGGCAATGAATGCGTACCACCTGTGCCTACCCACATTGATTAACTCGGCACCCCTAACCTCGCTCCTCAAGCAGTCACCCGTGACGTCGTCATACTCGAGACACTGCAGCTTAGTTATGAGTATGATTGGGTACACCTAGTCCCACCCCAGCTTTTCCTTAACTAAGCTGCCGAAGTTAAAGTATGTATTGAATAACTTGGTGAATTCCCCGCGTGTTTGCTCATTATCGCCCACGCGGCCAATCTCCATTAATTTACCGCGTACCTCCTGGACTATGCTGGGTTTACTAAGCGATACGTAGTTGTACTCGCCATCCACGGTGATGTAGTACCCGGTGCATTGATTGGGCGAGCAAGCGATCGCTTGGTAAAGCCCTGGCCTGCTGTATGAGACCTTAACTACATTATCCTTTTCCTCGTACTTCAAGCCATAGTGTACCCGCGGTTGTTGTGGTTGCATTTCATCCATGAGGTTTGGTAATCGCCTAAGGATTTCCTCACGCCAGGGCTCGGGTAATTCCCACCTCTTACCACTTGCCGGGTATTGGTTCATGCCAACCAGCTTCCTGACGTTGTGCGTAAGCATTTCCTTAACCTCAAGGTCGGCACAGGACAGGCAATAATGTGCCCATTCCACGCGGCAGTTAGTGCCCATCCCAACGCCGAAGTAATAGACGTATAGCTCGCCCGGCTTAATAACAGCACCACAATGCGAGCACCTGTACTCCTTACGCGCCCTCCTTAACTCCCAAAAGTACTTGGACAAGCAGCCCATGTGGTATCACCTCTTTATGTCGTGTTTTAATTCCTTGATTAATTCCTGCACTGTCTTTACAGGTACTGCTCCTGCTTCAACGATCAACCTATACGCTTGCTCGATCCTTTCTACGCCGTATAGGATGCGGTTTTTTAGTAGGTCTTGCGGTGGCGTGATTACGTACACTGGTCGTTTGTACTGGATTGCGTACTCAACCGCGTGTTGCGTGCCGCAGCACGCCACGCCGTACCTACGCCACCTGGGGTTACTCACCCTGGCTTCAGGTATGATTAATGCATACGACATACCAACCGTAATCCTATTCCTCACAACAAACCAACCACTGAGCCGCGGCTGCCGACCACTACTGCACAGGTGCTCGCTTATTTTCTCAATCACTGGTTCAACAACCTCGTCCAAAACGCACGGTAGTACCTTTACGCCAACCTCGCCATAGTCCACAGCAGCATCAAGTGCAATCATGTCAATACCCCTCGCACCGCCCGTCACGATTGGCCTAAACCCCTCATCAATCAATGCCTTAACGACCTCCCTGGTTAAACCAACGCCATAGGTAGGCTCCCTAGTGCCTGCAATGGCTATAGGCATGGCACTGCCCCAATCAACGATTGGGTTAATCACGTACAACCTCGGTGGCTTGTCAGGGATTTCCCTAAGCAGCGGTGGGTACTCACGAGAGTCAGGCGTGACACTCATTATTAAATTATTAATCGCCATAGTACCACCTCACGCTAACTCCCCTAAGCATTTCAATGGTTTTGCGTGCTTTTTCCTCGAGTTCCACATACTCCACGCTGCCCTCCTTAGTTATCTTGATAAAGTCCCAAACAATCCTTGCTGTTTCATCGTCCACGCTCGCTAACAGTGCTTGGAACCTCGGTAGTTCGACGCGGCCCTCCCTATACAAACTGGCTAATACCTTAAAGGCACGGTCTAACCCCATCCACGTCACCCCCCTGGGCACGTGCACCCCCAGTCGTGGCATATTTCCGCAATTGCGTCGTCGCTGACGTCGTTTAATGGGTCGTATTCCTGCACGGCTTTGATCAGCTTACGCACATTATCAATGATTATCCTTAGCTGCGTGAGTGCTTCACGCCATTGCCTATCCTCGATCTTCTCCTCGAGGTTGTTGAGGCCATCCACTACGTTTCGTAACTCCACCTCGATATCCCTTATGCTGATTTGTTCCTTACTCATGCCAACCACCTCGTGAGTTTCCTAACAGCTTTCATAGCCATTATGTGTAATTTATCGCGCCAACCCAATTCATCCATTATGGACTTCAGCGTGTATGTGGTGGTTACGTACGGTTTCCTGAACTCAATGAATACGTCGCTCCACGTCCCATCGTTATACATCGCAACTGCCCTGTTGATACTCACGCTCACCTTGATGCCTAACGCATCACTCTCGCCCATGCCTGCCAGGTAGTGGATGATGCGCCTAAGCGGTATGCCTACGCCAAACATGCCGCCCAGGTTGTGGCAAATCTCGTCGAAGTATGGGTACGTTGTTTCGAGTATTAAGTGCAGGTCGTCATTGTCGACTAGGTTGGCGATTTTCATGCACCTAAAGCCACTATCTACCTTCCTGCATTTGTACACATCCACATTGTAGTTAAAGCTCACCGCTGCTAACACGGCGTCCTTACTCCTCAGTGACAGGCACATGTTAATCATCATTAAATCACCGAGTACTTCCTCCCTCATGATGATTAGTTTGCCAGGTACGCGCGGTATGGTGAGGTCAAAGATTGGGATCTTACATGCCATTCCCACCACCCCCGTGGTTGTGGTGGTTGGTGTATAGGATTAACGCCCCGCGGTTACGCCCACCGTACATCCTCCTAACCACGCCAATGTTCTCCATGTCCTTGTCATTCTCGATGAAATGCACTATGTGCCTCACGGCCCTGCCAATCTTCACCCCACTGCCTCGCCCATAGCGTGATAAATCAATCCTAAACACTTCATGCAGCACCCTGCGCATTTCCAGGTATGTGAATTTATACGTCCCGTTATTATTCACCCTATACCTCCCCATGTTCAGTTTAAACCAGTGGTACAGCAACTTGGCTATTGCGAACTCGTCACCGCCCAACGCGGCTTTGTACAAGTCCGCCTTCACAAACACGACCTGCGTAACCCTATCCCTATTCTTCCTAATAATAGGTATGTATGTGTGTAACTGCATTTCTTTCGCGTAACGAATAACAGACCTCGCACGCAGCAGCTTTAGTCCGTACCTGTTCACGATTTCGTCCCTGTCCACAATAATGATCGGCTGCTCAGTCATGACGACCCACCCCTGTTTTTCTCATCCTCGTTTGTTAAGTACTTATGAGTAAGGCGAGCAGCGACCTTTATGCCCAAGGGCCACGTGCTTAGCGGCGACATGCAAGCAGGGCACCTGTAACCCCACTCCCTAAGTACCTCGTCGATACTCTTAAGTTGGTTGTCGCGGTAAAGCACGAAACCGCAGGAGTGGCACCTAATGATTATGGGCATGCCCACTCACCCCTGCGTCTCTTTCTTCACGGTTTTTTCAGTAACGAGCACAGTCTTTTTGAGCCTCGCGTGTATTTCATTCCATGTTTTATCGCCATACAGCACATACGCCGTGAGGTTCACGGCAAGCTTGATACCCATCACATGCCCACTCATTAACGGTATTATTCTGTTAATAATCGTATTTGGAAGCACTATAGTTAGCGTTGTGCGTATGGCATCGGTTTCAAACTCGTGGTAAAACGACAATATTTGGGTGTTTTCCCACACGCCCCAATCCTTGATTAGTTTACATTTTAACTTCTTATTAGAGGCAGGATCGCACATGTAAATCATGATTTTACTGCGTGCTTCGGCGAATGCTGTGTATGCGTTAGTATTGACATCAATATCTAATGAAACAACCACGCCCTCCTCGGTTGCCGCAACCCTCACGTTCCTAGCGACCACGTCAGTTTTGCCCACGCTCATGGGTATCACCTGCCCACCATGAGTTCGCCCTCTTCCTTAGTGTTTGCCTGTTCCTTGTACAACATGTCCCTTATTGCGATACGTATTGCTTCGCTCCTGCTTGGGAATAAGCCCTGTGCCACGAGGTTGTCGAGATCATTGAGCATCTGTATCGGTATATGCACGCTTATCAGGATCATTCTTTCCTTCTTCCTAGGCATTTTGCACCACCCCCTGCTTCACTGCTTGTTTTTTCTTTAGGATTATCGCTGTCGGCGTCCTCATCATTATGAAACCCCTTTTGTCGAACTCCTCAGTCATTGCAACATACGCCACGGCAACCATCCCTTTCGGCAGCATGCAATCCACCTCGAGGAATTCACGGATTATCTTCCTGCCGACCTTGTACACCTCGCCTTCTTGCTTAACGTTGAACCTTAGGTGATCCAGGTTGTTGAGTATTGCGTCGACCAACTTCGTAACGCACTCCTTGTAACGCTTAGCCATCTCCTCGCTCTTACGCTCCACCTCGGCCCATTCGATTAACTTCTCAATTACGTACTCGACGCTGTACTTCTTGGCTTCGTAATCCTTAGCCTGAAGTAACGAGCGTAAGTACCTGTCCTCCCTATCGAGCGTGTTTGGCGCATTTATTACAGGTATCATATCCGTGTTCAAAACTACGGTGTCCAAGTCCGTGTGCACTTGTTGTTGCTGCTGTGCTTGATGCGTTTCCTGTGGTTGTGTCTGCGTCTGTGGTTGTGGGTTCGTGGTTGTGGCCACCTGGTTAGCGAGGTACTCACGCGTGTTGTTTAGCAGATCGCGTATTGCGTACCTGATAAACTCGCTTACGCTCGGGTACTTACCGCTCATGACTAGTTTATATATTTCATCCAGCATTTGCTTCGTTATGTGGATACTCACCAGAACCATCTTATCCTTGGACTTCGTCCTCGGCACCCCCATCACCCCTCCATCGTCATTATCGTCTCGAATAGGAACTCCGCGAGTTCCCTAGGTGTTGAGTTTTTCGCTATGCCCCACAGCGGCGACGTCTTTGGTAGTGCATAGACACCGTCCACCTTGTCGATAAGCCCTGCCTCCTTTAGTTTACGCAGGATGTAATTAACCTGCGTCCTTATGACCGCTGGCGTGTGTACGCTCTTTACTTGGTCGTACTCGTCATAGAACGCTGCCTTGAGGATCTTAGTGGACTTGAGGTACGTTGTGTTGCCTCTATTGTGCGTGACAAGGCTCCTTAGCCCCCTCGCCACCAGGAGCAACAGACTTTTATACTCAACTGGATAGTTTATGCGCAATACGTGACTTGTCGTGTCGAGCTCGACGCCCGGCATGAGTTTGAGTTTAGGCGTGCCCACCCCCACGCCCGTAGAGGGCGTGGGGCCCATGTCCAGGTCTCGCTTCATACATACCTATTGGTATTTACGGGTTTTTAAGCGTTACCCCTTCCGTAGGTTAAACATAAGTTTTTTAAACAGCTATGTAACTATTGGTATGTATGAGGGTGAGGGCGGAGTTCGAGACATACATCGTGAGGTGGGCTAACAAGTACGTGCTCGTCCCCGTCAAGGAAAGCAGGCATTTATTAGCGGCACTTGTGAATAAGCGCGTGAAAATGACGCTTATTCACGACTCCAATGTTTACGAGTTGGAAGTCACAATAAGCGATAACCCGCAGTACGGTGCCGTGGTGTTCCTGCCAACATCGCTCGACCCAACGTGGAAGAAACTACACGAGACAGGCGCATTACTTAAGGCGATCGTGGAGGTGGGTGATGATGGAAACCACAAAGTGTTATGACTACATGGACATAGTCAAGGGGGCGTGCGTTGCGTATTGTTTCGAGACTAACCATAACGAGATCAACAAGTGCCTTCATGAATGCGTAGAGAAGTGCCGCAAAGACCCTGAGTTTCTCGCCGAAGTGTATGATGTAGCCATAAAAGCATTGGACAAGAGACTTCGCAGGGGGTGGTGACGGTGGAGGTCGTTAAGTACGGCGATTTCGGCGGTAGTGAGTTAATTCCTGCGTACCACATGCGTTTGGTTAGGAGAGACGGTGCGTGGCATTATCGATACAGCGGTACTGACATTGATTATGCGTGTTTCGAAAACCTCGAGGACGCATTGCGTGTAACGGTTAGTGACTTATACGACGTGGTGATTATCTATGAGTACGACGTCCTTGGTTGTAAATGCATGAATTGTAACAACGAAACGGCACGCGTCTACAGGTGGAGTTGTAAATCGCTTAAGAACGGCACGTTGGTACCAACCACCACGCAGGTGGTGGTTAATGAGTAGCCAAACACAGCCTAAGCCTGAGGAAGATAGGCAATGGTGGAATGAGTGGTGCTGCGAGCACCTTTGCTGGGACGACATGAATGACACGATTAATGACATGTGCTTTAGTGAGTGCCTTGAATCACCAAACCCATGTGCTGAATATGATGAGTACAAACTCAATCAATTGGAGGAGGAGTATGAAGAAGAAGAGTTGGAATGTAAGGAAGACCCCATAAGCTGTGGGACTGGTTGAGGTGGTGGTTAATGAGGTATGAATTGCCGAAAATAATGATCGGCGATAACAAGCACATGAGGAGACTAAGGAAGATACTGTGCAAGTGGTACTGCTTGGATGAGCAGGAGAATTTCTACGCAGACAGGTCGCTCAGGGAGTGCGTCAGGGATTGCCTGAGGAACCCAGGGCCCTACCACGACGAAGTGATTGCCTGGGAGTGGTACGCCGAGGACGTGATCCGCTATCTAAACGCGATCGAGGAAGTCACGCGGCGGTATGAGGAAATGCGTAATGCACAGGGATGATGGTATGCTCATCTACCCTGTCATTGAGTTTAAGGACTTAGTGTATGCCCATCAGTACGGTTGGTTAGGAGCATTGGTAGAAACGACCGAGGGCGTTTTATTGAAGCCGGAGCCAGCCTTAACGAAGGCATTCAAAGCTAATGTAACGATTAAGGAGTTCTTGGTAAGGCAGGGATTGCCGCGGGATGTACTTAGCAGGCTAAGGATTATGATGGATCACGGGATAAGCACTAATAATTTCCGTGTGGTTTTCGGTCTCGATAAGACGCCGAAAAACCTAGTCCTTGTTTACAAAAGGCTTGGTGTTGATTTAGGCATAGCATACGATGTACCTGTTAAACTAACACTACAGGCAGTGGTTGGGTCAATATTAAGTGGTCGTTTAAGTATTGATGTGGATGATGGTGTTAAGGATGTGGTTAGGGAAATAACGGAAAAACTAAAGACCAAACTAACAAGACCGGCTAGAGAGAAAATCATGGTGTTGCTGGAGAAGAATGATGGCATAGTTAGGGAATTGTCGAGGATCGGCGTTGAGGTAACGCTCAACCGCTTAGCTGAAATGCTCGACCACGCCGTTAAGTTGGGTTTCACCGGCTTGGTTCCCGTGATCCAGGGCTTGTTCAAGGACGACATTGAGCATTGCGTTAGGGAAACGATTAAGCTAATATCGCAGGTAAGGAATGATTGGTTAATCGCGGTTGGGACGGGCGGCAGGGTTTTGAGCCACGACGACGCCGCCAACGTTGTGTTTGCGATAAGGAAAATCAGGGAATACGCACGGAAATACAACGTGAACGTTAGGATCCACGTTCTTGGTTGGTCTAACCCAGACACATTACCGCCTTTCATTGTTGGTGAAATCTATAGTGCTGATTCGCATACGCCGAGGAAAAGGGCTATTGAGGGCAAAATCTATATTGCTGCTAACGGTGGGTTGGTACTTAAGCACGTCAGTGAGGTGCGGGATTATTCATGTAACTGCCCTGCATGTAGCCGCCCAGAGCTTCGCAAATACGTCCTCGAGCGATCAAGCAGGAGGAGGACTTACGTTAGGCTTGTACATAATGCGTTCATGTTAATGTCGTACATCAACAGGCGAATGTACCAATTAGGCACATGGGTGGTTTAATATGGTAATATTCTGTAATCGTGATAATACGCATGGTTGTGTTAAGATTGTGTACCCGAGTGGTAAAATCACGTGGGATGTTGGTTTTGTTTTTCTCGACATTGGATTGGGCAAGGCGAAGGGTGATGGTGTGGATCTTAATCATTACCTCAATTACGCGATCCGTGTTGCTGCGGCTAACCCCAGGGCGATGGTGTTGGCGATAGTCCCCGACGCGTGGGGCGATCCTGTGAGGAACATACGGCTTGCGTGGGAGTTCCTGCACATGTTGAGGAAACGCGGAAAGCAGGTGCCGAGGAACTTGGTGTTCCTGATTGTCGTGCATGGTGGGTTGGTGGATGCGTATTGGGTGCAGTACAAAGAACTCTATCGTGAGTATAGCGAGGTTGTTGCCGTGGGTTTTGCGGTTCCGTGTAGGAAGTTGGATCTGGGCGATAAACCTGTCGATTGTAATAGGAAGCCGAGGGTGTGTGCATGGAGTATTTACTCATTCCTGTCCAGGGTAAGGCAGGAATTGGGCGACGTGTTGATCCACTTATTGGGTGCCAATAAGCGCGAGTTGGCTTCGTTAGCAGCGTGGGGCGTGTTCACCTGGTTTAGCAGGTTCTTTTTCGACAGTGATGCGTATAGGGAGGTGCCTAACGACGAGGTACGCAGGAAGTGCTTGGGCGACGGTAGGTTCATGATTGATGAAAACAGGTGCAGCCCGAAAATGTGGGCACAGGCGTGGCTCGGCGAGTTGGAGAAGTACGTGGTGGTGCATAATGAAGGTAATTGATCTATTTTCGGGCATTGGTGGTTTAGGGCTTGGTTTCAGGCAGGCTGGTTTTGACGTCGTCGCTGCGGTTGAGTTGGACGCCAAGCGTGCGTTAGTGTATAGGAGGAATGTGGCCCCTAAGGAGGTGATTAATGCCGACGTTAGGAGGGTTGACTTTTCACGCTATATTGGTGTTGACGGCATTATCGCGGGCCCACCGTGCGAGCCGTACTCGAAGGCAACGCCGAAAGGCAGGAAAGGCGTTAATCACCCATTCTATGGTTTAGACCTCGAGGTTGTTAGGGCCGTTAGGCAGGTTAAGCCGCGTTTTGTAGTTATTGAGGAAGTCCCTGCGTGGAAGCCCGACGCGGTTATTAATGAGTTAAGGAGGCTCGGTTATGCTGTCCATGCTAAAATTTACGACATGAGTGATTACGGCGTGCCTATGAAACGCCGCAGGTGGATTGTGGTTGCTATCGAGCATGGCTTGGTTAAAGACCCCATGTGGGGCATTGCAATCCCTAAGGAAGCACCGCCGAGGCCTGCCGACGTGCTTGCTGATTTACCGCCAGAACCATGCGATGTAGACCCATGCAGGTGGAATGGAGAAATTATTTACAACCACGTCACTGTAGAAATTAACCCTAAAATAAAGGAACTAGTGCAAAAAATACCGCCTGGTTACTCACTCGTTAAGGCGCACAGGGCGGGTATCATTGATGCGTCTAAGTATGTGGTTAATGTTGATAATAAGCATAGTTATTGGTTGTATAGGGTGCACCCGGACGAGCCGCTGCCCACCGTGCCGAGCCCACGCAGGTCAATGCTCCTGCACCCAACCCTCGACAGGCTAATCACCGTTAGGGAGTTGGCCAGGCTGTACACGTTCCCTGACGACTTCGTGCTATTGAAAATGAATATTGATGAAATGTACGAGGCGATCACGGACTCCGTCCCACCGAAGTTCGGCAGGAAGCTCGCCGAAGCCCTGCTGAGGGTTTTGTCTCGGTGAGGGGCATGCATGGTGTGGGCTCATTGATAGAGGTGATCGTGAATAATTGGCACTTGTTTAGGCGGGAGTTCCCCTGGAGGAACACAGGCAACCCATGGCACGTGTTAATTGCCGAAATACTCCTCCTCCAGACCGACGCGGCTAAGGTCTCCGTGGTCTACCCACGCTTTATCGAGCTTTTCCCCGAGCCATGCTCATTGCTTAAGGCTGATAGGCAGGTTCTTGAGGATTTACTTAAGCCCCTTGGCCTTTATAGGCAGAGGGCTGATAGGCTCATTAAGCTTGCCGCTTACGTTAGGGATAAATACTCATGCATTATACCATGCAGTTATGAGAAGTTGAAGACAATACCTGGCATTGGGGATTATATAGCCGCGGCGGTGTGCGTATTGGCCTGTATGTGCTCGGTACCGGTACTCGACACAAACATCGCCAGGGTACTTTCTCGTGCAGTACTCGGTAAAGAACCACCTAAGAAGTACATGTATGACAAAACGCTTTGGGGCTTATCCTCGATGGTTAGGTGGCGTAGGGAGTCGCTCCTGGCGGTCGTGGACTTCGCCGCGCAGGTCTGTATAGCGAGGAAGCCCAGGTGTGGGGAATGCCCAATACGTGGACATTGCACTTACTTCAATTTGCCGAAATTTGCGGCAAAATCGCGGCGGCACTAAAGGAAATAATTGGATGATGTGCTGGTTTAAAATGCGTGGTTTTGTTGGTGTTTTTATAACCGTACTCTTTATTCTTCTTCCTCCTCACCGTACTTTTCTTCTTCCTTCATGAAGAGTTCTTCGCAGTCTATTGTTTTGGCACGATCCAAACCCTCATCCCTACTTTTGGCATAAAAATCTGCAGCGTTTAGTTTCATTGCATCGCCGTCTTTATCAACCTTGTAACAATACGCTGCAACGTGATACTTAGTCTCGCCTAGGTCTTTCTTAACCCTAACAACCAAGTACACTCTCCTAGGGAGTAATATCCATGTGTCTGTATTCTCGGTTTCACTCCATGCATCATCTACATGCCACGACTCGTCGAAATCATCCCACAAATAAACAAGTGTATCATCGATTACCTCCTTCTTAGGGTCGAGTCTTCCTTCTCGTATGTCTCTCAGATAATCACCCACATACTTGTACTTAAACGGACTCTTTATTTTATAAACACCAATGGTAGTTCTCCCCTCCCACCATTCATTATCGCCACCTGCCATACAACCATACAAAAATAAACCTAAATTTATATTTTACCTATCATTGATATGGTTCATTTATTCATATCCTTCGTGTCTTGTCCTTATTGTTTACTGACGTGCACATGACTAAACCTGCCCTTTCGGCGTTGTAGTAACGCATCAACGCCCTCGCTGGGTCGTCGGCGTAGATAAGCTTAACTGCTGCGTTCTTATCTCTCCAGTACTCAATGACGACCTCGTTATTGCCCTCATACATGCAGTACCTATCGACGCTGCCGAGCATGTCCTTGGCGATTTGCATGCCTGCGTTGATGGCTTCATTGATTGTCGACGCCTTGATCCTCACGGGTTCGAATACATCCTCACTGTATGTGAACCAGGGCATCACCAACGCCTTTAGTTGGGGTTTTATTACATTAACGCTGGTTGTGGTATCGAGGTAATACTTATATTATGTAAACGTTTTGTGCGAAAGTCGTTTTTAAGGCTTGTGGCTGTATTTCCTTGATGGGTGGGTACGTAGACACGGTTGAGTTGGACATGTACGTCCGTGGGTGGTTTGGCTTGTGCCGTGGGGTGCGTCGTAGGCGTAATGGTGCAAAAAAGGCGTGTAAGTCGTATGGGTGTAGGTTGGTTATGATTGAGGTTGTTCCGCGTGACTTAATGGTGTTCCTTTACGAGTGCAAGGATGGTAAGCACGTCGTCCTGCTGCCGATCGACATCGAAAGCACGTCCTGCTTTTACTTCCTGCGCGGCAAAGTCGAGAAGATACCAAACACAATGATTGAGCAAGACGGCATAGCCATCGAGGGGGACACACTGAAAAACACGTTCTGCATCACGCGGTTGCGTGGTAAGGAGAAAACAGTCGTTACGCACCTGTATTGATCATTCGTGATCTTACCTAAGGCACCGAATTACTACTACTAGTACTAGGAATTTAGTGCGGGTTGTGGTGGTGGGTTGCTTACGAGCGTGAGTATCCACGTGCCTTTTTGCCCACCCCTGGCTTTTTGCTGGTTTAGTTTTCGCTCTATCTTCTCGACCTTGTACTTACCCTCGGGCAGGATGTCGCTTATTGACTCGTAAGTCCTGGCGTCGAGCTTAAGCAAAAACCTGCCCTGTATCTCCG
>Ga0081534_100504_pt1 | contig 12453 bp, 12 predicted proteins | sample MonGeyMetagenome_FD_71019 | JGI IMG/M metagenome (GOLD analysis project Ga0081534, IMG submission 71019) | Hypoxic/sulfidic aquatic microbial communities from Monarch Geyser, Yellowstone National Park, USA - MG (SPAdes) v1 (version 2) | ecosystem: Environmental > Aquatic > Thermal springs > Hot...
CCTCAGGTGTCTCAACAACCAGGGTTACCTTGACCTCACCCTCAACCTTATCAACAACATCGTGAAGGTAATCAACAACCCCCTTCACCCTCGCATCATACGCATACTCCATACTAATTGCATCGAGGATATTACGAAGGAGTATTAAGAATGTCCCAGAATCCATGAGCTTCTTCTTGTACTTAACCCAAAGCCTACCCATGAAGCCGTAAATGGGCATGATGACTGGGATTGGGCTCCTCCTAGCCCTCTCAACCCATTCATCGGGGGTTAGGATAATGGGAGCCCACTCGTCTGCAACAACCCTCCTCCTAACAGCCATCTCATCAGTGGCATTGAGGTTCAAGACCCGCCTAACATAGTCATTGAATGACACATTGGTCACAAGAACCCACCCCCTCCTAGCAGTGAACTGTGCCCCAATTCCCTGCCCGTATTTGGCCGCATGAACACCCGTCAACCCAATCCCAATAGTACCAGCAATAATGGGTGACAAAAGCTCAGTAATCCTTATCCCCTGCTGTTCATCTATAATTAACGGTAGGTAGTTCTCATCAAGAAGGTTCCTAAGCTGGTTAGGCGTTGAGAAGTGCGATATTGTTAAAACAATGTGGTACCGACTGTTGGCATACTCACCAATGCTCAGGGGTACCCCCAGGAGCGGGCGGTTAATATAATTAACAACAGTAGTCTTGCCAACACCACCACGCCCATGAACCCAGACCAGCTGGTCGATAAACGTCCCATTATGGTAACGCACAATGGGTGTTAGAACCTTCCCAACGGCTACTAATATCAAGAAGGCTGCATGCCTATCATTCGGCTCATCGAAGAATCCCCTAGCCCACTCAACCGACCTTATCAATGGATCTACACCATAATCCTCCTCGTCAAGCAGACCATAGGGGTCATGAAAGCCATCATCATAGACACCTGGGTAAAGTGGGTAGTAGACCACGGGGAGATACCTCTTATAATATTGAATCTTATTACTAACAATAGCGTACTTAGGGTGCTGCTTAAGCTTGCCGATGAAGCCGTCGTAATCGGGGGCATCGGCTACGATATCATCATTCTCGTTGAGGGCGATGTACCGTCTATCCCCAGACAGGGGGTCAATGGCGTAGGCCATTTTGGATGGCAAAATGTCAAGAACCACGAAGGACTCGTGAACATCCCCCTCATCATCCTCATGCTCTTTAACCTCGCGAATCTCAATTGTGCCATCATCATTGGGGACGGAGCGTAAGTATATGTTGTTCCCCATGACCATATTAATACTGAACTCTGGGACTCCACTCTTCTCATTGGGCTTCTCATTGGGTTTAGGCTCAGGCTCACTCATGGTTCACCACCCCTGTAAAGACACCATTAGCCACTTGCAAAACCCCCAATGGATTCAGATAGGCAAATGCCAATCTGAACCCCCACATTATGAGCACATTCTGAATTTCATTCAACCCCAGGCGCCTGGATGTCCCCAGAATGTATAAAGGCACTCTACCCCCCTCTTCCGCGGTTACATTATGAGTTATCTGAATCCATAAACCATTGGACTTGTGTAAAGCCATTAGGGTTAAGGTGTAGTTAAAAGTTTTAGTCCTGTCATTAACCATAATGTTTAAATAACCCTGCTGGCCGGCTCCCATGAACAATCGCCCCCCGTTCGACCCATCTCAGGGCGAAGCCCCCAACCCCCACAACTTCTCACCCCTTATTATCCACTGCAATCATCATTTTTCACCGACATTACTAATATTGATGTTTCGTTCGTTTGCTGTCACCTTTTGCTTTGGCTGAAAGGCCACTAACTCCACGATTATGTTTATCACTGCACCATTCTCATGCCAGTTTGACCATATTTCATTTAGGCTCATTGGGAGCTGAATAACATACCTGCTCCCCATTTTGGTTAATCTCCTTTTTGTAATCGGGATCGTTCTTACCTGGGTGATGAACTGTCCCGACATGTTGATCACTGGGTTGGCAGGTGGGGGATAAATTAGGCGATCTGTATATGGGGTTGATGTGCTAGGGGGTTTCATTCACCATCCCGTGTATCTTCCATTTTACGGGAAGGTTTTTAAGCACCGGTTCAGGCTTGTTTAGCATGCCCAGTGTTACGGACCTGGTTAGGTGTAGTGTCCACGGGTACTTCAGGAGAAGTGTCAAGGTTGCTGAGAAGTACGGTACAGACTCCACTGTCTATGGCTCGACTTTCACTCAGTTGATGAGGTGTTTGGGTACGAGGAGTGTTTCCACCGTGAAGAGGCTTATTGCCGAGGCGGTTGATGCTGGTCTCGTTAAGCCCGTTGACGTTGGGGTCTTCGGTAGGAGGATTGTTTACAAGCCAACACTTCGCGGCGTCATCTATGCTGCAGTTGAGGATGTTTTCTTCGGCTGCTCTAAATTTGCGGCTTTGGTTGTTAGAGAGGCTGTTAAGTGGTTTGGGGGCTTTGAGGATTCATGCAACGACGCTAATAGTGGGAAGAAGGCTTGCGACTGCTTGAAGTACAAGTTGTTGAGACTTGTTAGGAAGGTTCTCGATGGCGATGATGATGGGTTGAAGGAGGCTGATGTGAATATCACCGATGCAGTCTATTATTTTCTATTTAATAGAATTAGAAGTCTGTTAGTTGTCAGGTATGCATCATCAATTGCCAATGATGTTGGCGACCCCATTAGAGATGCAGTCGAAGATTATGGTGAGTGGGTTGTTAGGAGGAGAGGGCTGCTTAATGAGGGGGAGTGGTGTAGGACAATGCTTAATGCGCTGCATAACTGGCTTGATTAGCATGTTTGATATGCATGGTAGTTCATGTTGGTATGCATGGTGAGCAAAAATTGAATGAGGGGAATGATGTTTAGCATGGTTTTCTGGTAGCCGGGCCCGGATTCGAACCGGGGTCAGTGGGTCCAAAGCCCACCATCCTTGGCCGCTAGACGACCCGGCTCAAAACATTAGGCAAACCAGAATTTAAAAACACTACCCAATGTGGGTATGGCTTAGTGGCACTCCCCCTTAAGGCCCTTTGGCGGCGTCACCCCCCTTTGACCTAGGTACCTTCCCTGGTACTTGGCCTCGCCTATTGTTTTGGCTAGGACCACGTGTAGGAACCTCATCCCAGGCCTTAGGACTAGGTAGTTGCCACTATTGTTAATGACCTCTATGGTTACGTTTCCCTCGAAGCCTGCGTCTATTATTGTCGGTGGTACGCTTAACCCATACCTGGCTAGGGTTGACCTTAGGTTGCATAGGCCTATTACATCGTTTGGGAGCCTAACGTACTCCATTGTTGTGAGCAGGGCGAAGCTCCTGGGCGGGATAATTATCCTACCATCCTTAGCCTCAACAATGCTGAACAGGTGCCTAGCGGACTCAAGCTCGCAGGGGTCGATTACCTGACCCTCGAAGGCGTATATGGCGTACTCGTTACCAACCCTTAGGTCAAGCCCATTCTCCCTGACCACATCCTCGCTAAAGGGCTCTACACCCAGGGTACCACCCTTAATTAACCTCAGTATCTCATCCCTGGCAAGTATCATTAACGTTAACGGCGTGTTAAACCATATTTAATAGTTACCCTATTGAAACCAGTGGTAATACGGGTAGCGTCTAATCAGCGCCACGGCACCGGGCCTATAAGCCATGGGTGAGGGGTTGGTAAATTAAGAAAGACCTATCACTTGCCTTCCCTGGCCCTCGTGAGGTCCTTTATCTTAATGCCTGTGGGTGATATTGCCGTTAAGCCCCCATCAACGAAAACCGTGGTGCCGGTCATGTAACTGGCCGCCTTTGAGGCTAGGAACATTACCACTGAGGCAACCTCCTCAGACTTACCAAACCTACCCATTGGTATAGCCTCGGAGATTACACCGTACGCATGCTCCCAACTACCACCCGGGTCCAGGCCACTTGACTTTACTCTGTTAAGGGGTGTGTCTATGGCCCCTGGGGCCACTGCGATAACCCTGATCCCGTACTTGGCCAGGTCGAGGGCCATTACCCTGGTTAACCCTATCTCAGCCGCCTTAGTAACGCTGTAGGCCCCGGTGGTTGGTTCGCACTCAACCCCCTGGACGGATGAAATGTTTACTATAACCTTACCCTCACCCTTAAGCATCAGTGGTAGTAGCTCCCTTGCAAGTAGGTAGTAGGCGTCCAGGTTAACCTCAATCAGTCTCCTCCAGGTTTCGTAATCGTAATCCTCAAATGGCTTGTCAACCTCAATGGAGGCGTTGTTAACCAGGACATCTAGCCTACCGCACTCAGCCTCAATCAAACCCCTCAACTTAGCTACATTATCCCTATTCGATACGTCGCCAAGGAATAGTATTGGTTCAATCCCCTCACCCCTAAGGCGCCTAATAGCCTCCTCTGCAATCTCCCTCCTGACACCATTAACGATTACCTTAGCCCCAGCCCTACCGAAACCCTCAGCAATGGCTAGGCCAATCCCCTCCGTCGAGCCTGATATGAAGACGCACCAACCCTTAAAGTTAAAGTCCACCTCCCCAGTCATGAAAACCCAAGTGTAACGAAGCTTTAAAGCATTAATTAGAATGATGAGCAATCCCTAAATCCTTTTTAACTTACCCGTCAACTTACCCACCCTTACCTTAATTATGCCTAAACTTTAAGGCCTATGATTCAATTCAACTTAAGCAACACGGTAAGTTTTTCATCGATAATTCCCATGCTGTAGTCTGGATCTTTTACTAGGGTGTTGATTGAGCCTAGGTATGAATTTTAGCTCAATGGATTGAGCTTTAAGGGAGGGGAAGTAATTTTAACTCACCTAGGTTAAAATTTGCGTGGAGCTTCCTGAGGAGGTTATTAATGAGGCTAGGAGGAGGGGCATTGACGTAGTGGACTTGGTGATAAACGCAATCAGTAGGTATGATCCCATGGCGGGCATTAAGGTGAGGGTTGAGTTAGCTAAAAGGTACCTGGAGGAGAGTAAGGAGTACCTAAAAAGGAATGATGCCGCTCAAGCCTCAGAGAAGGCCTATAAGGCCGTTGAGGAGTGCATTAAGGCGCTTGCCGAGAAGTACAATACGCCTGAGTACAATGAGGCTGCTAGGGAAGGTAGGTGGTACACGCACCTGCTGCAAAGGGCCAGCAACACCTTAGCCTCAACACTGGGTGATTGGGTTGCTGTAGGTTGGGCATCGGCCTATGCGCTGCACGTTTGGGGTTTTCACGAGGTTAAGTTATCCGTAAGCGACATGACGGTGTACATGAAGGTTATTGAGGATACTGTTAATAAGGCCATTGAGATCTTAACGCACAATGCCTAATACTCCTCAACTACCTTGGCAAGTAGCCCAGGATGACCCCCTCCTCGCCCTTTTGGGGCGGGGTTTTTCACTCTGGGGGTCTCGACAGTTACCCCCTCCATGGGGGTTACTGAGCAATCCAGTAGTGCTGGTGTTCATAAACCATTGCCATGGAACCCCACGTAATAGAGTGACCCACCCTCAAGGGCGAGACTTGACCATTATTGCCGCATTACACCATGAACCTTTACCATAAACCATTTAAGCACCATGGATGTTCGCAATGGATTCAGTACCCCGTGGAGCAGTATACACTTAATGTAGGGTTTTTAAAGAAGTTACCGTAGAGGTTCATGTGGCTAAGGGGACTTTCAAGGATGAGGGTAAGGTGCGTATGAGGTTGAGGTACGGTAAGTACAGGATAATTAGGTGGTACGCTAGGAGTGGTGTTGAAAATGGTGGTGAGGGTAAGGGTGAGGTTAATAAATGAGGGTACTGGGCATAACGTCGAGGTAATCATGCTTGGAGCGAGATTCCCGTAGTTGCCGTGATACTGGTCAAGTCTCGCCCTTTTAGGGTGAGGTCACCCCACCACATGGGGACATGGAGTGAAGTATTCATTAAACCCAACCCTAATCAGCACCTTAGTAACCCCGTAGAGAGATAACAATCGAGACCCAGAGAGAAAACCACTCCAATAGGGGAGAGGGGGTCATCCAGGCTTTAGCTGAGCCTAGTAGCATGAGACCTTAAGAACCACATCATCGTAATTGATAATTATGAGGCGGCAGGCTACTTAAGCTACTAAAAACTAAACGCAATAACCATCATCAAATGGCTAAGTTTAGATACCCCTCAACGTTACCATAAGTGCAGTTGCGTTTAACTCGCTTTTTGCGCATATACCGAAGTTAATTCCTGCATCATGCTTAAGGTTAAGGCAGTAGGTTGGATTTACGTGAACCCTCCAGTTCTTTTAAGGCTAGCTTTCGGATTATGATCCTCAACTCCTGGCTCAGGGTAGCCTTATTAACGCCGAGTATATTGGCTAATTCACCTAGGTTAACCCTCCTAGGCCAATCAAAGTAGCCAAGCTCATAAGCCCTATTAAGCACCTCCAACTCCCAGCCAGTTAAGGCACCCCTGGCATACCTAGAGGAGGTATCCTTAACACTAAGCCACGTGTAGGACTTAACCTCAGCCCTCTCACGCAGCACACCAAGGAAGTCCTGGGGCCTCATCCACGTTAAAATAGTCCAATCCTCAAAGCCACCATGCATAACCTCACCGTACTTATATGAGTCATGGTACGTAACTAGCTCAGTTATGCTGCCCTTAAAGTTAGTGAAAATGTTAACCAAGGCTATAGACCTACCCCTACGTGAATATGAATCAATAACCTCAAACCTATAGATATTGTGAAAACGTTTAACCTCATTAAAAAATTCCTTAAGCATCTTTATATTATCTGAGCTAACTTCAACGATGCCAATAATCCTATCTTTACCAGGTATGGGGGTTGAAGAAATTACATGCACATTAATATTGTTAAATTTACCGGTTAAGGTAGACCAGTCATCATGAGCAAGGCGTACCCTTAAAATACCCCACTTTAACGGCATCATTATAAGATTACCAACGCATATTTAAAGATTACTCCAATTAAAGGAACCAAACTTATTTGGAATTAGTTTTAAATAAACTTAAGCATAATTGAACCCTATGAACGGTAAAACATACACCCTTCTAGCGGTGGCGGTGGTAATGGTAGTAGTGGCTGTGTTTGGTGTGGGTGTTGTGCATGCGTACTCTATACCACCTATTACTTATAATGGTAAGTATGAGTGGATTGCGGCTGCCCAAGTACCTGGTATCTGCTCCAGGTACTCCAGTATTTAACCCATACGCGCCAAGTAACTTAATCGGTAAAGTTAAGACGTACGTGCCCTTAGCCTACTACAACCCATTCATCGGCCAATTCTACCCCGTTTTGGCTAGGAATTGGACTATTCAAGTTTTGCCTAATGGTTCAGGTATCTTGACTATCTACCTTAGGCATAATATTTATTGGTTTAATGGTTCTGCTGTGATGCCCTTCACTGCTTGGGATGTTTATGCCCAGTTTTACATTGGTATGAAGGCATTCGGCTGGTACGTACCATTCATAAACCAATCCCTAGTAGACGAAGACATCAGAGTATTGGATAACTACACGATACAATTCCTATTCCAATCATGGTCACCGTACATACCATACTGGCTACTAACAAGCTGGATAGACGTACCATACCCAGTCTGGAAACCAATAGTGGATGAATTAAAGACTATTACTAACGTGACTCAAGCCATGGCGTTTGGTAGTGATAATGTGACTAAGTTTGTTGCACCTTATTGGGGTATTGGGCCATATTACATGACTTACATAAGTTCGACCTCAGGCACATACATGCTTGATCCGATGTATTACAATGGTGTGCCGTTGTTGGCTAGGTGGCTTGAGATATTCCCACTGAATAGCTGGAATTACTACGCACCCCAAATACAGATATTCTGGCTTGGTGGTAATGCGCAGGATATGGCGGCTTTCCTAGCTGGTAAGGCTAATACTGGCCTTGTTGGCCTCTCTTTACAGCAGGTTGGTACGCTTAATAAGAGTGGTATCTTGAGTATGCTTAGCCAAGACTTCTCGGCATTTGGCATAACATTCAACCCCAACTACTACCCATGGAATATTCCAGAGGTTAGGAAGGCATTATGCTACGCTATAAACAAGACGGCTGTTGCTGCTGCCTGGGGCTTATTCGTGCCTGATCCTTACCCAGAACTCGTGCCACCATACCTAGTCGACACCTTCCCACCTCAGATTCAAAAGTACCTAATACCATGCCACTATGACCCAGCTAAGGCTGCTCAGATCCTTGAGAGTCTAGGGTTTAAGAAGATTAATGGGTACTGGTATACGCCAAATGGCACAAAGTTAACCCTTGATGTTATTGGTCCAGCCGGCTTCACGGACTGGATGACTCAAACTTCTGAGGCTGTGGAGCAATTGGATGCCTTCGGCATAGATGCTAAGTTAATTGGGCAGGAAGTTAGTACGTACTGGGGTACAACAATACCTAATAATCAGTATGAGGCTGCTGACGAATGGCTTGGTGGTGTTCACGGATACCTAAGTGCAGGAATGTACCTAACTGGCTGGCCTTCATGGATGCCTGCCTACTTCCCATCACCTCCTCAGGGAAGGGGTTGGAGTACTCCTCAACCGTTCCAGTGGCCTAATGGCACATGCAGCCCAGTCTACATGCCAGTAGTCCACACGCCTTATGGTAATTTAAAGACGCCTAACGGTACAATTGTTTGGTGCATTAACTCAACATTAGGTTACTTCAATGCCACAAACTGGATTGATGCTGTGGAGCTAGCTTACCCAGGAACACCAGACTATGACCTACTCCTTGAGACTTTCTTCGCCTGGAACTGGTACTTCGTACCAACAGTGCCGCTTGGCGCTAAGATTGAGCCTATTGAGTATGCTTGGTACCTACTTGACCCAGGTTACGTATATCAATGCTTACCATTCTTAACAAGGGAGTCAATAGTCTATGGGGTGCACATATGGGGTTCAACATGGGGTTGGAATGCAGGCGAGGTATTCGCAACGTACTTCGGCGCCTTTGCCCCAGCCAGTGAGGTTCCACCATTAGCTCAGGCTATTGCTAATGGTTCGCTTTGGACTAATCCCAGCCTTAAGGTTGTTGCTAACTTCCTAGGCTTACCAACACCAGACGTGAAGCTCCAGGAGGTTGTGGCATCATACTTCCACATACCGTACACCCCAGTGACTACCACCACAACGACCACTACCACAACGACGACTACTACCACAACCACGGCTACCACTACTGCTGTTAGCACTGTTACATCAACGGCAACAGTAACAAGCACAGTGACTACCACGGCGGTGTCAACAACAACAGCGGTGAGCACTGTAACCGTAACAAAACCAGTAATATCAACAGCACTAATCGCAGGAATAGTAGTCATTGTGATAGTTGTCGCAGCAGTGGCTGCGGTAATAGCATTAAGAAGAAGATAAACATAAAACCACAACCAACATTAAAAACCAAATTTTTCCCTTCTTCTTTCCCTTCCCCCTTTCTCCCTTTCACTTCTCCTTTTCTTCCCTTAATATTACCTTTATTAAGTTACTTCATGTGGAAGTTCAGTGTTCCTAACATGTTTGGAGAAATGCTTAATATTAAGGTTTTATATTCGTGAATTATGATGGCTAAGTTTCAGGTGAGTTTCATGAGTTTAGTAATATTGTTAATTTTAGCCGTTACCTTAGTGACTGTGGCGTATCAGTTGACTTTAGTTGCTGATAATGCTAACGTTACGCCTATTGTTAAACTTCTTGAACTGCAGTTATCCTCCTACTATAGACCGAGTTTCCACGGCTTCCTATGTTTTCCAAGTCCAAGTGGGGGTACTGATTTTTACGATTACTGGCTTGATGATGATGGTAAGGTCCTTACGGCGTTCTCGATAACCAGGAATTACACGCTTGCCTATGAGGCTTTCAACTTTCTTTATGGCCTTAGGGCCTACGGCTACATGATACCTGATAGGGTTGTTCAAACAATGCTCAATAGCTTTAACGGCTACTATGGCAACAACATAATCGCCGCTGGTGATTGCCCATTATCACTGGGCACTGAACTGTTCGGCTTCAACTACGTCACATCACTAATCTCGATTAATGGTGTCGGTGGTTGTGCATACACGACTAGGCTCACCAATGAGTCCGTGGTCTTAAACTTCAGTGGTAAAGCCGTAGTCATCATCAACGTCAATGATGGGTACTTCCTAGTTAAGCCGGTTAATGGGAACCTGCTCACGTTGACCTTAAAACCCCCAGCACCTGTGGCGTACGTCTACTCAAGTAACCTGAGCCTGGTTAGTGAGTTAGTTGTCTCAGGGTTATTTAGGGGTGTTGCCGCTGGGGTTGCCTCATTCACCAATACAGCCCCCTTCACAAACAACCCCTCAATCTTCGTTATAGGTAACATAACAATGATTAGGCTTAATTCCAGTGGCTTAACCATTACGGCTAACAGTGGTGTTAAGGTTTACGCCGTTGGGGTTGGCCCTAGTACTGTTGATTACGGTACGCAACCCTACATCATGCTCGGCTTACTGTTGAACAAGTATCCAAGCAATGCTGAGGTTGGGTCACCGGCCAGCTTCGGCTACATTGCACTTGGCTCAGCGTTGCTCGGCCTGGAGACCCATAATGAAACGGTGCTATCCTTCGCCAGGGGTTTCGTGAACTTCTGGTTACCCATAGTTGAGGAGGAGGTTAAAAGCGGCGTCTTTTACCCTAGGAGTGTCTCAACATTCCTCGTGGCCGCCTTACTACTTGAACCTGGTAATGAAACCATTAGGCAATTGGCATTGGGCTACGTTGAGTCACCGGTAACGTTGAGTGCCGTTGAGGGTGGGGCCACTGGTTATGGGTTGACTGCCTGGTTGATAAGCCTCCTGGATTCCATGGGCTACAGCCTGGGTAACCTACTTGGCGAGTATTATAGGGCTCAGGTGCATGCCCTATGGGTGTTTAAATCAACCCCATCACCACCATTACCAATAGACTACGCGTCACCTTATAAGGCTGGTGAGGACTTGTTTGGTTGGCTTGAGGCTGGGTTACCTTACAACGACACTGGGGTGGTTTTACCGCTCATAAACATAATCTTCAACGACGTACTGGAGCCGGGGAGTAACCCACCACCCTTCTACGCATTCTTCAACGGCGCAAACACTGAGGGTGTACCAGCTATCCTTGAGGCTGTGGCTGTTTGGCAGGCTAGGATGCTTAACGAGACTGGGTTAACCATCAACCGCTGGAGGTACCTAAACGTGACGAAGTTAAGCGTGGCTGAAAACGCCTCCGAAGTCATCGTTGACGTTGAGGGTTACCTAATGCCCCCGAGCGGTATCATAACGCACCTTGAGTTGTACATACCCTTCAACCCACTGAACGTAACCGTAATGGTTAACAACAGTGTTGTTAAGCCTTACCTGAACCAGTCAATGTACGTGCCAACCCAGTACTACCTCACCTTCACGCCCCAGGTGCCCAGCGGGTGGTTTTTCAATAAGACAACCCACATGCTCTACATACAGTACATACCCGAACCAACGGCCGTGTTCAACCACTCGGCGGTTGACATCAAGGTTATTCTTAAACCAAGCAGGGTAAGCACAGTAATCATAGCCACCAGCCAAGCCGCTAAGCCGCCTTCGGCCATTAACTGGGTGGCCGTGGTAGCCTTAGTAACCGTGTTAATAATCATCATTGTGATTGCCATTACTAGGTTTAGGAGGGGCATTTAATACTTTAAAGCCTACTGAAGTGGCTCACCTATGCCTTCTAGAAGGTCCTTCAATGAGCTTGAGCTTAGGTTGGCTTACGTGGCCGCTAGGTCGTTTAGGAATATTAGGCCCCTCAAGTGGGATTCGGTGGGTGGCAATAGGTTTAGGGTTAGTGTTGATGCCGTGAGTGATCAGGATCAGCTTGTTGTGGTTGATTATAGGGGTAGTGCCTTGGTTAGGGTTGATGGTAAGCCAACCTACGCCCTGGACAGTTACCACAGGTTCATACCACTAACCAGGGGTAGTCATGTTATTGAGACTGAGTTCACGCCCTACGCAGCCTTCGGTGAAATAGTTGACGTAAACCCCGGTGAACCGTACCTAGTCACTAGGAGTTACTCCGCCTGGAGGCTTTGGGCCTATGGTAGGGTTATACTCGACTTAGCTAGGGCCACCGGTGACGATGCCCTCAGGGACACTTTACTGAACGCCCTAACTGAGGCCCTTAAGAGGGTTCCATTCACCACTGTTAGTAGGCTTCAGTTAATGCTAGCCGCTAAGCTTTACGGGTTACCGTGGGGTGTTAGGATTGGTCAGATAGTCACGGAGGACTTGGGTAATGTTTTTACCGAGGATTCGACTAGCGACTCCACCTTTGATGAGGCTTTGGGTGTTTTGCGTGGTTTGTTGGGTGGTTTTGGTAAGGTTGGTGTTGTTTTTGGTGTTGGTCATGCTCACATTGATGCTGCCTGGCTTTGGCCCTTTGAGGAGAGTAGGCGTAAGGTTTTGAGGACC
>Ga0081534_100506_pt1 | contig 12443 bp, 9 predicted proteins | sample MonGeyMetagenome_FD_71019 | JGI IMG/M metagenome (GOLD analysis project Ga0081534, IMG submission 71019) | Hypoxic/sulfidic aquatic microbial communities from Monarch Geyser, Yellowstone National Park, USA - MG (SPAdes) v1 (version 2) | ecosystem: Environmental > Aquatic > Thermal springs > Hot...
GGCCTCAGGCTTATCGAGACGCTCCCTATGCGGCTCACCACGGCTGTCCCGTTCTGGTACTTCACGGTTATGTTAGCGTAGGGAACGTTGGAGTAGACCGTGAGCACCCCCACGCTGGCCGCGGGCGGCGGGGTCACGTTGTAGGCGTAGAGGCCAGGGGAGCCTATTGATATGGGGAGGGTCAGGGGCGCCCTGCCGCTGACGGAGGTCGTTGAGAGCAGGGTGTAGGTGCCTGGCGTCATGGCCAGGTACCTTGGGACCCCTGGGGTCAGGTTGACGCTGGCCACCGTGCCCGTTGGGGTCGCTATGGTCACTGAGGCCGGGAGGGAGCTGTAGAGCTTCAGGACTGGCACCGAGAGGGTGCAGTTGAAGGTGAACGTGTCGTTGCCAGGCGGGAACACCAGGACCGCGCTCTCGGGCCTGCAGTAGTTCATGGGGGACGCTGAAGTTATCTCGATGCTGTACGGTATCCCGGCGGTCAGGCTCACCGTCCCGTTGACGGCCCAGGTCACTGACGTCCCGTTAATGGTCGCCTCCACCGACGATATAGGTATGGGCGAGGAGACTCTGAGGGCCACGTAGGCCGTCAGTGGCACGGGCGAGACGTAGACGGTCCCCGGCGAGGTCAGGTGGACTATAGTTGTCGAGGGCAAGGTGTAGGGCTTGGCCGCAGTCACGTTAAGGGTCGCGCCGTAGGGCGCGAAGACCGTGGCCTGCCCAACCCCTGCGAGCGTGCCGTTAACGTATATCGATGAGCCTGAGCTGCTCATAACCACAAGCCTCAGCTCGCCAAGCTCGATCTGGGGCAGGCTTAACACGTTGACTACGCCGGCCTTAGCGTCATAAGTGGCTATGAGGCCGTTGCCCAGCGGGTAGACTGGCATGAGGGGCGCGTCGAGGACCACGTACTGGTCCCCCGTGGCCAGGTCGTCTATAACGTAGTCGCCTGAGGGGGTCCTGTAGGCCACGATCAGGCCGTTGACGGAGGCGTAGAACTTCTGCACCTGTATCGGTATCGTCAGCGGGCCGGCCTGTATGTAGCCCGCCGAGGAGGAGGGACTGAAGACGACTGAGACCCCCGTGCCAACGTCCTCAACCCTGAGGGTCTCCTGGAACGACGTGACCCCGGAGGGCCCATAGATGTAGATGGTCCCGTTGCCCGGGGCTCCCGGGCCCTCGACGAGCAGGTAGTAGTCGTTGCCGAGCTGGTAGGGGCTCATGATCATGGGGACGTACCCTATGAGTATGTGATATGACGCTATCTGCTGGCCCTGGTAGTTGTATATGTAGACGGTGCCCCCAGAGTAAAGGGCCACACCTGCTGGCCCCAGGCCCCCGAAGCTCCAGGTGCCAGGTATCGTCAGGGTCCTGCCGTTCGCCGTCAGAACTACGGCCTGGCCAGGCGTTATCATGAGGAGGCCGCCTGAGCCCGCCGAGACGTATGAGACTCCGCTGAACGACTCGACCGGCTGGGCCGAGGGCGCGTAGACGAGCAGGGTGCTCATGACAGGCGAGCTGACGCTCATGGGGTACTCCTCGTACCCACCCATGAGCTGGACCGTGAAGCCGGCCGCCTGGAGGACTGAGGGCGAGGGAAGGGCGTAGAGGCCTGGGGTCAGGGACGCGGCCAGGCTCACGTTGCCCATCACAAGGGTCCCTGAGAGGGGCGCCCTAAGGCTTAGCAGCGTTGGGTAAAGCGGGTAGAGGACCGTCAGGCCGTTCTGGACGTCAGTCACCGCCGCCAGGCCCGCCAGGAGGCCTATGGCGTACCCCGGCACGGGGACCCAGGAGCCCGAGGAGAGGACGAAGGTGTAGCCGAGGTCGGGGGCGTAGTAGCCCACGGGCGTAGGTACGGCGTTACCCAGGAACCTGGCCTGGGTCGGCTGGCCTAGCTGAAGCAACGTCGTGCCTGCCCCTGAGAGGCCCAGGACGTAGTTGCCTGAGACCATGTAGACCTTCGTCAGGACGACCGGGGCCTGGTAGGTGGCCACCAGGAGGGGCCTGGCGTACGGCACCAAGCTGTACGCGTAGACAGTGCCGTTGCCAGCCGATATGAGCAGCGTCGACCCGTTGACTATGCCGCCCTGGTACGGCGAGGTCACGTTGAGGTAGAAGACACTGTTGGGCGGGAACTCAAGGGCGAAGGTGCCATTGTGATAGAGGAGCGCCTCAGGGACCCCCGAGTTGACCGAAAATGATATCGGTGTGAAGTCAGGAGGTGGATACATCACGTAGTCGTAGCTTGGCGTGACCACGAAGACTGTACGGTTTATGAAGTAGGCCACCATGTCGCCAGAGGCCCCCACGAAGTCATCATAGGGGAGCTCCGAGAACCTGGCCAGGTACGGGCCCTGGGAGGATATGAAGTAGGCCCCGTGCTCCCCTATGACTACTATGTAGCCCTGGGAGCATGTTGCCTGGAGGGCGACGTCGTTGGGCCAGAGGCTTACGTTCGAGCCGGTCACCAGGTTCTCCAGCCCGGAGGCCTCTACCAGGTAGGGGTAGCAGAGGGCCACGCCGTTGCTGCCCACTACAAGGAACTGGGCCTGGCCGGCCTGAGAGGAGGCCCTCGGCATTAGCAGGGCGAGGGCCGAGAGGGAGACCAGCAGGGCTAACGCGAGGGCGAGGCGCCTGACCAAGTCCTATCACTCTATTGATAAGGGACGCTCCTTAAATTAGTTTTCAGACTCCCCAGGGAGGTGGGCAGGCTGAGCCCCCCACAGGGTATTACTTTGTCTATCCCTATGGCCCGCCGGCTCAGACAATGGCGGCCTCGCTTCAGGGAGGCCTATAGGTACTGAGTCCCCTTGACCTGGCCCACGCATAGTACCACGGCTCCCTGAGGCTGCCCACGGTGACAGGGGCGACCCGTGACACCCTCTCTATGAGGGCCCTAACCTTCCAGAGGGGAGGCTCGGGCAGCCTCGAGTTCCAGTTGTCGTAGCCCACGTGCACCGAGACAGGCCTTATCTCCTCCACCCACGAGGCGAGCTCCTCCAGGTCGAACTCCATGACTGGCTCTATCGACACGTACTTGTGAGGCCAGGGCAGGTCCCTCATGGCCTTGTACCTCTGGCTGGGCGGAGGGGCCCTTGAGACCGACATGGCGAGGTCGTCCCTGTTGGTCTCAATTGTGGCCCCGAGCACGGAGGACCTGGGGAACTCCTCAAGGAACCTGTGGTAGCGGGCGGGGTTCTTGGTCAGGAAGAGGTACCTGGCGGGGCTCTCCCTGGCCCTCCTGAGGACAGCCCTTATCCAGTCGTCAGGGACCCCCTCGCTGAACAGGTCCCCCATGTCCACGACGAACACCACGTCCCTCGCCGTGAACCTCCTGCTCAGCTCCTCAGGGTGAAGGGTAGGGCTGAAGCCGTTCCTGTACTTGGGGTGGTCCTTAAGCTTTGTCTCTATAAGCCTCATGGCCCAGCAGTAGGTGCACCTGTGGGTGCAGCCCGTCACCGGGTTCCACGACCTAGTGGGGCTGAAGGGCCTCCTCTCGGCAGGGGCTAGCGGGCCGCTCAAGGTATCACCTCCGTTGAGTCCTGAGTGGGGTCGTACCTTAGGTCAGTCAGCCTTATCACTCCCTCCCTGGCGAGCCTCTCGACCTCCGGGACTATTGAGAGGACAGCCTCAAGGTACGCCCTAGTGACCCTGTCAACTGCCATGAAGCCCTCCTCGCCCCAGAGCCTCTCCATGGCCGCGTAGAGGCAGCGGCCGCCGCAGTACCTCCTGTAGGGGCAGTCCCTGCACTCCGGGGGCAGGTAAGGGCCGGGGAGCCTCAGCCCCCTGTTCACGTCACCTATCACCGCCCAGCCCTCCCTGACGGCTATGGGGCACGAGAGTACCCTGCCGTCAGTGCTCACCGCGACGCTCCTGTAGCCGGCCCCGCACGGGGAGCCCGGGTAGCCGTCGAAGAAGTGGGCGCTCAGCACCCCAACTATTGGGATGATCTTAAGAACCCTCCCCCTCTCGAGCTCCCTGAGGAAGAGGTCCACAAGCCTCCTTATGCCTGGCAGGTAGCTCTTCTCTGCCCAGCCCTCGAAGTCCCACCTAGGCGACCAGACCACGTCAAGCTGCCAGTGGACCTTGTCGAAGAGGCCGAGGGAGAGGAGGTGCGTGACGTCCTCATATATGTCAGTGTCTGCCGTGACGGCCATCCTGGCGATTGTCTCAACTCCCAGGGACCTCAGGTGCCTGGCAGCCTCTATCACCTTCCTGTAGACGCCCTTCCCCCTGTGCTTATCGGTCACCTCCTCCCTCCCGTCAATCGAGAGGAGGGCTACGTTCATCCTCCTCCAGTAGCTGTCGGGCAGGAGCCTGTAGAGGGTCCCGTTGGTCTGGACTCCGAACCTCCTCGCCCTGACGTTGTCCATCACCCACTCTATGAACCTAGGGTTGAGGAGGGGCTCCCCTCCGTAGAATATCACCGTGGCCTCAGGGTCAGACTCCACCAGCGCCTTGAGCTTAGCCGGGTCGTACCTAACCCTGTGGGGGACCAGGCTGTCAGGGAAGGAGCCCCCGCAGTAGTCGCACCTGAGGTTGCAGGCGCCGGTCGTGAAGACCAGCCAGAGCAAGCGCTAGGCCCTCGGCATCAGCCTTGTGCCGGAGAGCTTTATCTTGGCTACTTATCTCGGCTATAAGGTAGAGTCGCTCGTCCCGGCTGGCCTATATGCTATCCCTCTGGGCGTCATTATCGTGCGATCTGCCTTGACCTTGGGGCCCTTCACCTTGCTCTCTCGCCTAGCCAAGCCGTGCATCTCTAACTCCCGCTTCAGCAGTCATTCGCAACTGAAAGCCTTGTCCTTTAAGGCGGGGAGGAGGTCATGCACGGTCATCTCTCTTAAAAGAATTTGAGGTAAAGACGAGAGGGCCGGGCCGTGATGTACGGCGTGGCAACTGAAATCTGATGAGGCCATTCCAGGCTGAGCCCGGCCCCTTGCTTACCCAGGCTTACTGTGGTTAAAAGGGATTCTGCGTCCTCTCCGTGCTAGAAGAGGTTTGTTTTCCACACCTTTACAGTGCACAGGTCGCTCGTCCCGCAGTCGTATTAGGCCTTCTGTTGATCTGAGGTGCCGCTATTGCAGCTGAGAGCGGTTTAGAGAGGGGAGAGGGACCTGTACTATTTCAAAGGAGACGGTCCATCCCTTACCCTAAAGGCGACGCGTTTAAAACAAAGACGAGGAGACAGGTCAGTGTACAGCATGACAGCAGAGGCCTAAAAAGGTCCCCTAGTCCAAAGCCGAGCTAGCCCTCCTGTTTGCTGGGCCGTCCTCAAAGGATAAGCCCAGGCGTGCGGCCGGGCTCAGGAGGTTCTTGGCATGAGTTTAGTGCTAGAGACCTTCAGCTCGACCGCGAGGTAGTCGTCGCTTACCTCAGCTGGCCTGTGGGCGATGCCCCTGGGTATGAGTATGGCGTCCCCCGCCCTGACCTCGAAGTTGCCTGTCTCCGTCTCCCACTTGGCCCAGCCGCTCACGCATATTATCAGCTCGTCAGCGTCCATGTTCCTGTGCATGAAGGGGAGGCCCTGCCTCCTCCTGCTGACCTCGACGCTTATGCCCTGCCCGTAGAAGACCTCTGACCTCCTCCCCGCCCTAAAGGGTGAGGCCTTCTGGCTGATCTGGCCTCCTCCTAAAGGTGGGGAGGTTCCCCCCATCTATTTGGGTTTACATCTGTCATTTGGGGGGCAGTCGGGGAGGTCAGAGTTCCCCCCATCTTGCTAAGCGCCCTCCTTTCAATGTTAAGCATAGCAATGCTGTCCCTGTCGGCCTCAAGGCCGCACTTTGGGCACCTGAGCCTGCGGTAGCCCACCTCAACAAGCTCAGCGCCGCACCTAGGACACGTCGTAGATGTGCCAGCTGGGTCGACGACAAATATTGGCACGCCATTCTTCTCGGCCTGCCAGTCAATCCAGAACGCCAGCCTCCTGTAGCCGAGTATAACCAGGGCAGTCCTGTGCTCCTTCGGGAGCTTTCTAAGGCTCTCTATCAGCCCTGTAAGATCTTCCCTGGCTACCGCCAGCTGGCCCTGCTTTGCTAGAGATATAATGGTGTGGGACGTCCTCCTGGCCCAGTCCTCTATGATATTCCTGGCCTTCCTGTGGAAGCTTCTCACCCTCTTCCTTATGCCGCTCCTCCTTAGCCAGGCGTTATACCTGGTGGAGGAGTACTTCCCCTGAAGCCTTTCAGCAAGCCTCCTGTAGCGCAGGGCCCTCTCAACGGGCGTCTCAACTCTCTGCTCAACGCTTGAGTTACCTACAACGACCTGTCTCTCATTTACATCAACGGCAAGCACTCCCTTGGGGGCGTACCTGGCTGGCCTCGGCATCTGTTTGTACACGTAAAGGGTGAACTTGCCTTCCCTGAACACAAGCCTGGCCTCCCTGTTAGGGTAGTTGTCATACCTCCTGTCCCATCCTATGACTTTGAATCTGTAGCCTCCTATCAGCTCCACGCGGTCGCCTTTGACCCTATAGCCATCTTCTGATTTCAACCACATCCTAAGGCTCTTCACCGTGGGCACCTTGCCCCTTTTTGAATTCCTGAGCCACGACTTGGCTATAGCGATGGCATCCCTGTAACAGCCCACGGCAATAGTAGATGATAGGCCGTACCTCTCCCTTAGCTCTTTGTATAGGAGCTTATGGGCCTTGCCGAGGCTCAGCGCTTTGTTAGCTATTATCACCCTTATTGAGTAGTTTAGGGCGTCCCTGTACCTCCTCAGAAGGTCAAGTACTGTCTGCTCACTCTCGGGCTCGGGGCTAACCTTCATCCTGACGGTCAGGGTTAGCGCTCCCTCACCGCCCGCGGGCATTCACTCCACCTGCTCCCCTATATACCCTTACACCTCTTGTACTCCTCGATGAGCCTTGTTATCACGTCGTCGTAGGTCTCCCTGGGGTGAACCTTCAGCCTGTTCAGCTCCTCCTTGGTCTCCTTCCTGACCCTGATGGGCTCTGTAGCGGGCACTCTCGCACCAACTACAGAAGTAGCTAACAGTAGCTTAAAAGCCTTTCCCGCCCTAAACGGCGAGGCTTTCAGTTGTAAAAAAACCGCTAGCCGTGAGGTGATGAAGGTGAGAGCTGTAAGCCGCAAACCAGTGAGCCGCCCTGAGGGAGCCCTCACCCTTTAGGGCGGGGAGGAGGCCAGCTGCCTTTCGGCTTTCCTCACGGCTGACTGGCTTACCTCGACCTCTATGTCGACCTCGCTCGAGGTGACCTTCTCCCTCACGTTGGCCCCCTCGGTGAGGGGCCGCCAAGGTTTAATGTTTTAGCCTTTGGCCCCGAGCCTCCTTAGCACCTCGCCCAGGCCCCTGAGGTCAGGCACTACGGCGAAGCCCAGGGCCTCGAAGACTGCTGCCTCCCTCACCCTGCCCCTAGCGACCAGGACGGCCCTAAGCCCTGCTGCCAGGGCGCCCCCCAGGTCCTCTGAGGCCCTGTCGCCCACGTGGGCCATCTCCTCAACCTCGACCCCCAGCCCCCTTGCGGCCGCCATGAAGGCCTCAGGGCTGGGCTTCGAGGCCCCCATCTCGTCAGCGAAGCCGGTGAAGTCAAAGGGGTCCCCGAAGGAGGCCCTGAGAAGGGCCCTCGTGGCCGAGCTGGTCCAGAAGAGCGTGTTTCCCAGGACTCCAACCCTCAGCCCCATGTCCTTCACCTCCCTGACAGCCTCAACCGCGTCACTGAAGGCCACCTCCTCTGGCCTGAGGGACGCTATGGCCCCCTCTATGACGCCCAGGAGGTCGCCGCTGTAGCCGAGGCAGGAGGCAAGGATGGAGACCGAGGCCCTGACAGCCTCAGAGCCGCTCAGGCCCCTCAGCCTCCTCTCCCTCCTCACGGCCCTGTCGACCTCGCTGACGGCCTCCCTCACCTCTGCCTCAGGCCTGCCGGTCTCCCTGGCCACAGCCGATATCATGGCCTCCCTGGCTACCTTAAGGTTGAGCAGCGTGTCCCAGACGTCGAATGTCACGGCCCTGATGGCCATGCAGGTCTCCCTGAGGACAGGTCTTCCCGGCATTTTAGGCTGAGCCGAGGCGGCTGACCTCCTTCCCGCCCTAAAGGGCGAGGGTTCCCTTAGGGCGGATCAAGCTAGGACTCGGTCAGCGCCCACGTCTGCGTCATCAGGTCTACAGGCCCTTGCAGCGGCAACAGGATGAACCCTGTAAGACCTTAACCGTCGCGCCTTTGGAAAGCAGCCGTCGCAACAGTTATTTCACAGGCCTGCGCCGTCAGGCCGAGGAGGGGAGAGGCCATGATAGTAATTGACGGCAGGAAGGAGGAGAACCTACACTACAGGTGGTCGCCGAGCCTTAGGCCTGTGGCCAGCGTCAGGAGCGGCGACGAGGTCCGTGTGATCGTGCCAGACTCCTCAACGCTGCAGATACGGCCTGACTCAACGACGGAGGACCTGGGCAGGCTGGACGAGTCAAGGGTTGACGCAGCTGTCGGGCCCATACTCGTTGAGGGGGCCGAGCCGGGGGACGCGCTGATGGTCGAAATAGAGGACATAGAGGTCTCCAACTGGGGATGGTCGGCTATACTCAGCTCCATGGGGCTGCTAAAGGGCAGGTTCAGGGATAGGCTGGTGATCTGGGACATAGGAAACGGCTACGCCACTGCCAGGGGGAACTTCCTGAGGGGCGTGAGGGTGCCGGTGAGGCCGTTCCTGGGGGTCATCGGCGCTGCGCCGAGGGAGGGCGAGTTCAGAATGATCCCCCCGCAGGACTTTGGCGGCAACGTGGACAACAGGCTCCACGGCAAGGGCGCTAGGGTCTACCTGCCCGTGAGCGTCAGGGGCGCCCTGCTTTCAGTGGCCGACCCTCATGCCTCACAGGGGGACGGCGAGGTCTGCGGGACGGCCATAGAGACGCAGGCAGACGTGAGGCTGAGAGTGGAGGTGGTGAAGGGTCTTAACATAAGGAGGCCCTTCACAGTGGCGCCTACACACGGTGAGGGAGAGGTAATAGCCACCATGGGCATCACCGATGACCTTTACGAGGCGGCCAGGCAGGCGGTTGAGGACATGCTGGCCCTGCTCGGCAGGCTCTACGGGCTGAGCCCCGAGGAGGCCTACGTGCTGAGCAGCGTGGCTGGCAACCTTAGGATCTCGGAGATAGTTGACGAGCCGAACTTCGTCGTAACCCTTACAATGCCAAAGGCCTTGTTGGAGGGCGCCAGGAGGTAAGCGGATACGAGCAGACAAGGGCTCAGTAGCCCGGTCTTTTCATCAACTATCAGCCCTCAAGCCTGCCTCATCGCCCAGCCACGTTAGCTCCAGGAGGCTAAAACGAGCTTTGCCCCGCGAGCGCCAGCTGCCTTTTCATGGACCTGATAACATTTTACGAGGATGGCGTTCGGCTGAGCTGCCAGCTGAGCTGCTCACGCTCATAGGGACTGGCCTTAGCTTGGCCTTCAACCGCCACTCACACGGCAAGGCCTCAGTCCTGCCGAGGCTGCTCAGACCTCAGGCCGTCACCCGCGCCTTATTGCTCTCAGAGGGCCTTCCCTTGTAAACTGGGGAGTTAACAAGGCTGCCTGGCCCTGACAGGCGTCATAGATGACCTTCATAGGGCCTTTTAACACAGTTAACTTGTTCAGGGAGTTCCATCTGTAACGCTTTTAAGTAAATCATGCCATAGACTGTATAGCCATGCAAGGGGTGAAGGCCTGTAGAGGGCCTCGTCTATTTTGACGAGGACAGGGCCACTTCATGGATAAATGACGAGGCAGGGAGGGCGCTGGTTGACAGGCTCTGGCGTCTCAGAAAGGTCAACGCTCGTGAGCTAGCCGATGTGCTCAGGAAGGCCGTATGCTGTGGCAGTGCCAGCGACTACTTTGTCGTATTTGCGAGAGATGTAGTGCCATATGACGTATATGAGGTCTTTACATCACGGCCCTGCTACCAGCTCGAGGGGAACATTAAGATGGCTGACCCCAGGTGTGCCAAGCAGCCACCTAGCAACACGCTCCTCATGAGGTTCCTCCTGGATGGGGGCACGGTGATATGGCTCGGTGATATACCGTTCTGGTACGTGACAGACCCCGACAACGGGAAAGATAAGATAGACATCTGGAATGCCCCGCTTGTGACATACTTCGGCGCCCTCGGCTTCGCTCAGGTCTTTGTGGACAACCCGCCCCAGCCTGCTGTGTGGCTCAACGGAATGACGTGTGCAGAAAAGCTGGACGGCTTCTTACGATGCTGCCTATACACTCTGGGACTCCCACACGTAGGCCCCGCAACGGTCAGCTCGAGGCTCGTTACCTGGCTGTCAAAGAGGCCTATACTGTTTCCGCCCGAACTTAAGGTTGAGCCTTCCCACGTGAGGAAGGCCGTGGCTAAGTGCCAGCAGATGGGAGGCTTCGTGCCGCTGGCCACCACCTATGTGACTCTTGGGCCTGTGATGAGGATTCCTATCTCAGTCTTAGTAAACATCTTAGACCCGACCACAGGTATTCCGACATCTACACCAGTACCACAGGAGGACTTAGTTGAGCCCCTGCTGAAGAAGCTGGAGGAGACGCAGATGTTCACGAGGAGGGCAGCAGGGTTTAGCATAGGGGTTGGGGCTCCCTACATCTCGACCACGCTCGGCATCACCACGGAGAGCGAGCAGTTGCAACCGATCCTGGTTGAGGGCAATAGAAGACTGACGGGCTTCTTTGAGGCCTACCCAGCCTGGATAAGGTGCGTTGGCAGGGGCATGTTCGTAAGGCTGTGGGACAACGTCATAGAGGAAAAGGACGTGGAGGCCGTCGCCTCGCTAGTAGACAAGGTCGCGAAGGACGTCCTGAGGGCTAAGGCACTATAATGCATTAACAGAGACTACGTCAGGGCTTAAACTATTCACCTTAAGATCTTTACGTTCTTATAGCACCGTCACTTGTCAAAGGCCCGTGAGCTTTCGAAGTCCTGTGATGTCGCTTCGCTTGAAGTGGCTTTTTATTAAGAGGCCTAGATATACGCGCCAGCGCAACGGCAATACCGTAAAGTAAGTCGCAATACAGATCCAAGATATGAGGGTGTAATGTTATCGTGGATAACCTTTACAATTTATAGAATATTTCTGGAGCCCCCTTATTATGAAATCCTTGTGATGGCTTCCTCTGACTATCAGTACGTTATAGCCCCTTTCTATAAGCTCTCTTGCTCTTTCTATGACCTTGGGGTCCCTAAATGACCTACTAATTTCTGGAACAAATTGTTTTAAAGTAAAGAGTAGCCAAAAGATAGTAAATAGCATGTACAGAATCACTAGTATTACTAACTTGGAAAGAAAATGTGACAAAGACAATGGGCCTTTGGCTAGAATCCCGATGACTGGGATGCCAACCATAAATAAAAGCATAAAGATCTCTACCATACAGCTCCCATATGAAAACGCTTTGACAAATAGTGAATTACTCAAGAATATCTCGGTCAGGCTTGAGTCTACGTACTCTATCTTCTTCATCATTTTGGTGGCTATGCTTTCCACGTACTTCATGTCCTTAAGGGATCTACGCATTAATGAAAAGTAAAGCAGTATACCATCAATGATCGCTACCGCGCACGGCCGCTTCTTGAGGACTGACCACTTGTTTCTCGCATCGAAATTTTCCAATAAGACATAGTCTGCCTTACTGATTAGGTCCTTAATGCTATCGTCCGGTATCTTATTGTGCTGTGAGCCATAAAAGTAGCACTCACCCTTTCTTGTCAATCTGCCCTTTAAGACATTAAGCAAGTAATGCTTAAAAGGGTGTAACCTGAACAGAATTAAATAGTGGAAAAGAGAGTAAAAAGTAGGATCTTATACATATAGAGGCAATTATTGATAAGACGTTACCTTTACACGTTCCGGTTTCGCGTTTGTGTTAGTTTATGCACTCCAGCCCTTGTCATTTAGCCTTTAACTGGCGCCCCCTACAGCACTGCGGCGGCTAACTTGGTAAGGCTAGGGCCTTTCGACGTCTCCATACTCGCGGCAGACAGCATGGGCGTCAGGAGCCTGGCCACAGTCGTTAACGCCTGCGGGGTCAGGCTCGGCCTGGACCTTGGCGCCTCCCTCGCCCCCAGGAGGTACGGCCTCCCTCCCCACGAACTCGAGCTCAAGGCGCTAGAGAGGGCCCTTGAGAAGGCGGCCGAGGAGGTGCAGGCCTCAGACGCAGTTGTGATAACGCACTACCACTACGACCACTACATGAGGGACAGGCCTGAGCTCTACTCAGGCAAGAGGCTCTTCGTCAAGGACCCGGAGCACAACATAAACTGGAGCCAGAGGGGGAGGGCCAGGAGGTTCCTCGTCGAAGGCGGGGTCGCCAGGTCTGCCTCGGTCTCATACGCTGACGGCCAGTCCTTCAGGGTCGGCGACCTGACCCTTGACTTCTCCCAGGCTGTCTGGCACGGGGAGCCAGGCACAAAGGTGGGCAGGATCCTCATGGTCAGGGCCAGGTGCAACGACGAGTCCATAGT
>Ga0081534_100508_pt1 | contig 12390 bp, 17 predicted proteins | sample MonGeyMetagenome_FD_71019 | JGI IMG/M metagenome (GOLD analysis project Ga0081534, IMG submission 71019) | Hypoxic/sulfidic aquatic microbial communities from Monarch Geyser, Yellowstone National Park, USA - MG (SPAdes) v1 (version 2) | ecosystem: Environmental > Aquatic > Thermal springs > Hot...
GGTTTCAAACTCGTGGAGTTTCTGCACAGGCGGTGATTATGTAAGGGCGTGGTATGAATTCTTAAGGGAAGGGGACCTGTGGGAGGTGTGGAGGTGGGCGTGCGAGTGGCCGTCGGGGTGGGAGCGATTACCAGAGGGACACGTAGTTATAAGCGGTGAACCGACTATTACGTACGAAACATATGCACAGCAGTTTTGGCTGGTTGGCTCACCTTTCTCCTTCATCGTGTAGTTAACAGTCTCATTGCCTCGGTTTCAGCATCAACCGAGAATATCATACCACTGCACTAAATGCCTTGTCCTTTTGGGGTGGAGTTGGGTTTAAAAATTGGTGTTTTTTCTTGTTTTTGTTGTTGTTGTGTAGGGCTGTTGCTGTCGAGTTGGAGGTCACTAAGGAGCTCAACAAGCTACTTTATTCTGTAGAGTCTATGTACCTCAACATTGTTCGTGAAGTCGTTGAGTATGCCGTTAAGAACAATGTTACGAGTGCGACAGAACTCCATGAGTTATTTTACAGTAAGTATAGGAGTGAGTACCCAAGCCTTAACTCACAATTAATCATCCAAGCCATTAGGCAAGCGTCTGAAATCACGAAGTCATTCATCGAGAGAAAAAAGAAGGGCTTAGTGGACAAGCCTTATCCAGAGGTTAGGAGCGTCTCGATTAGGTTTGTTGAAACGGCTTGGAGTTATGAGGAGTTCGTTAAATCAATAGCCCCGGTTAGGATTGCTATATCACCCATCAGCACAGGCAAGAGAGGCAGAGGTAGTAGGAGGTTCGAAGTTTGGCTTAGGCCACATAAGCGCTTTTGGTTGTTTTGGTGGAGGGTACTAACTGGTGAAGCCGAGCTGGCTAGCACGTTGATCATTAAGCGTAGGGCTAACAAGTGGTATGCAATTTTTATTTTCGAGATAAAGCCGAGGCAAGAGACACCACAAGCTATTGTCTCATACGATATTAATGAAAACACCGTTGCCGTTGGTAAGATTGACCTACCATCCACGGTGGATAAGGTGGCTAGTTGGAATAGGCAGTACATGGTTCCAGAACTATACACAATCAAGACGGACTTCGGCAGATTGGCGAGACGATATGAGAAGGTTAGGAACGCTATTATCGAGAGATTGAAGCCTGGATTCGCATTACCAAATGGCAAATACATAAACATAACGAACACGAGGGAATACAGGAAGCAAGTGAGGAGGCTACGTGAGGAGGATAGGAAGGTTGGTCGTGTCAGGCAAATCGCCAATGAATTGACAAAGGCGCCGGCGATAATCATAACAGAAGAGTTGGGAGATAATCCACAGGAGTCGATGATTGAGGATGTTGGGAGGAGTGAGCTTAGGCACAGGATCAAGCAAACACCATTCAAGAAGCTTGAGAGGACTGTTGAGGATAAGGCTTTGGAGAGGGGTTCAAGACTCGTTAGAGTCTCATCCTATAGGAACAGTAGGGTTTGTCCTATTCATTTCGTGAGGTTGGAGAGGACCGATGATTGGCACATACTGCAATGCCCAGTAGGTCATTATGTAGATAGGGATCACGCATCTGTGTTGAATATGGCGTGGAAAGTAACGCCAGAAGCGTGGACTAAAGGCGTGTGGTGGGACTTGAGGAAGAGGATGGATTGGAAAGAGTACGAAGGAAAAACAAACCCAGTCATACCACAAAATATCGTCCAACTTCTATGGTTCATCATGAAGAGAATAAAGGCCAGCCTAGAACAAAGCCCCGCGGTGCTGGCCCGGGGTTGTCCCATGAACCCAGCCGGAGGGGCCGATGAAGGCTGGGCGAGGAAACCTCCCAAAAAGGGGGAGGCCAGGAGTTGCTATTGTACATAATCAATATGGTATTTTTCACCATGGAAGAGGATGTAGTGGGATTTGAGAGAGACGCTGATTGTTTTTCGTCACAGTTGTATACGTGCCGCGTAAATATTGGATTTATTTATTTAAGGTTCATCGACAACTATTATTTCACAATTAATACATCCTTTTTCAAAATTTGTAGCGGGTCAATAGATATTCATGTACCACATCCTTCATACGCGAATGTAAATCTGCCACTGAATTTGGAACATTATGATAGCGCAATTAATGCGGGCTATTACGTCCACGAAATGTGGGTTAGGTTGCATAAGGACGACATAATGTTCGGTAATGTTTCGGATAATGAGTATTTATTAAGCTACGGAATTACATTACACCCAATGGAGGTTTATGCATTAAATGAGGCTGGAAAAGTCGACCACCGGCGCAGTTCGCTAAACCCGATGTTGCCGTCCGTAATCATTTAGTTTTTATTTTCTTATTTTCCCTATTGTTGTATGGCGCTTTTAACAACCGTGGATAGCTCCATTGAGGAGGTTAGGGTTGATGAGAAAGTAATTGTGCAGCTGATAAGGTATGTCGAAGTCGTCGATATGACCGCAGCTGTGCTTCAGTTCGACACAGAGTCGAGGTACGCGTCAATAGAGATAGATTCATTACAACCCACTGATGCACCCCCAAGCATATTACTTATACCTGGCGAGGGTATGGTTATACTATCCTACAAGAGCGATCACGTAATCTTTGATGTTTTGGTACGCACCCGCTTCGAGATTTTTAGATATAGAAGTGGTGGTACCTTGGAGTACGACTCATCCAACACATCAAATCCCTTCGGTACACTGACTAACATGAGGTACGAACTATGGAGTCCACGCTGGGCAAAAACAGAGATTATGATAAAAGCAAAGAGAATCTCCGACTTCGCCAATGTTTATAAACCACCACGACCGTTCGCACGACCACGACTATACTCAATCAGGTTCCAACAACTCACTTTACCATCATTTTTAATTTAAAGTCGCTAATCATTACACGACAATCGCGGTCGTTGTTGTGTATGTCAATGACGTGGTGGTCGACTTCGGCGCAGTCGTCGTCAGCAATTCCATAGATGTTATGCGGGTGGTGAAGACGTTTGATACGGACGCGAGGATGCCGGGCATTTCAACCTCTTGTAGGTACCCATATAAACGTGTTTCACACGTTCCGCCGTATGTTCCAGGGACGTATGCATAACCAATTGAGCACCCAAACGAAGACCTGAGGAAGCTGTTTTCTTCGCCCAACTTCATGTCAAGCCTGTACCAATACCCCGAAATCCAGGCATTCACCAACATCGGAAGCACCGTAGTATAATTAACAATGTGCCCTTCGGGAGCGGACTCCTCGGGGGGTTTACCGACAAGCTTCGCACCGCAATCCACGAATGCATTGTACGCTGAGAAGGCGTTTACGTTACATTCTACGGACTTTACATGTTTAATCATTTCATCGGTTTGCTTAGCGTTGTAGTAAATTACAAAGACCACGTAGGCTCATTAGTGCCAAGCATTAAAAACAAACGCTTTGTATTTTAACCATGTTTTTAATCACTCAACCGAACAAACACAGGGGCAACTCACAATGATATCGCTGGGGTGGCAATACTCTAGCGACCTCACTGAGATAAAAAAGATACATGGCGTGTCTCTAGTTCGCTTTGCCATCTCATATATTTACGAGGTCGACTTCACCATTCATGGTACCTGGGTTTGGTATTATCTAGGGTTTGGAACAAGCGAGGAGGAGCATGTTAGATGCGTCAACGTTACACCATTCTTCCCAATACCAACAATCCCCGTGTACCTTTCAAGAGAAACCTTCCCTTTCGACGTGATGGCCAAGAATATATTCGGTGTGGCACACGAATTTGAGTTATCATACGTCTTCAAACTAGGTTTATACGCAAGCCTGGTTAGAACCAGAGAGGTTCCTATCAATGCTATGAATATTATAGAGATCGAGTTCTCTCTACATTCTAATCTACTAGCCATGTATATGTTTCGAGGACCAAATACAAAAATGTTACCACAACCAACGGTGCTGGTGGTATAGATAAGGCAATGAACCGCCATCTCTGGAGAGACGGTTGCAATTAAAAACGCACCGTGCTTTGCACTGTACTTTTTTATTTGGTGTGTGAGGGTCTGGATTGATGGTATTTGGTGTTGGGGTGGAGCTGTACGGAGGTAGTGGGTGGGGTGGAATTACGGGTGTTGAGACGTTGTATTTCAAGAATATGGGTAATTCTCTACATTTTAAAATTACGGGTCCCATACAACCCCGAGACGCTCCCATATACATGTCTTTTGACTTGTTCGCACCGGATTGCGCTCTTGCGATGCTATTGCCAAGCACGACTATTAAGGGCATTATTTCTAATAAGCTTGAAAGCACGTATTTGATAAATAATGGTTATAGCACTACATTTGAACCGGATTACACCGTATTTCTTGGGCAACGAGGTAATTTACACTTTATTTATGAGATTTATTTAGAAAACTTAAGCAAAGCCGGGTTGTATTATGACAATACTATTACCCAATTACTCACGCCCTTGCCCACATCGCTCCTGTTTTAGTTTTTATTTTTAATGGTTTGCGTTTGTTTTTGTTTGTGGTGCTTGGTGGTAGGGTTGAGCTGTATGGAGGTGAGTATCGTAGTAAAGTTAAAGTTGCATATGTCGATGTGCCGTATTTCGAAAACCAGGGTAATTCCCTGCGTTTTGAAGTCTTGAATCCCTCATACACGTTCTCTATTAGGTTGTTTATGGTGAACTACGCCCCCGTAACGCCATTACCGAGCACGAGTATTAATAGCGAGTTTTATCTTAAGCTTGCGTATTTGTCTTTGTCGAGTGCTGGCTCTGTAGATGTATCGCACTATGACGTATCTCTCGAACAATTTAGGTATGGGATGGAAATCTTTGTGGGAGACATCAAGCTGAACAACAACTGCAACAACGTCTTTATAATAAAAATGTTAGTACTGACGCCAGTCTCGTCCTTAGTTTAGTTTTTATTTACTGTGTTGTTTTGTTTAATTGATGGTGTTTGGTGTTAAGGTGGAGATCGAAGGGAGTAAGAGATATAGGGCTGTGGGTATTGTTATGTATCATTCTGCGAATTACTGCGACTCCATGAGTGTTGTTACTCCCTATTCCACGCGCAGTGGTCTATTTTTCTCAAATATGGATGCGTACTCGCCAAACTACGCAGTGCCTACGCTAAGCATCTATCGCGAGGAGTACGACCTCGTTAAAATGAACATGCGCCGGAACAGTTGGTTAGCAAACAGCCCTTGGCACAACGAAGTCAAGTTTTGGTTAGACTGGTACAGCAGGTATGTCGAGACCACCGTGACCAGGTATGTGTTCTCCATCAAAGTCGACCACAAAGACATCTCCATAGCCCAGACGCTCGACGACACTGACACAACATTGCCCACACCCACATCGCTTGCGTTTTAATTTTCTTTTTAACTGCTCATTTGTTTCTCATTGATGGTACTTGGTACAAATATGGAGATGGATGGAGGGGTTAGGTGGCGAAAGATCACGGGTGTTGAGGCGTCGTATTCTGAGAATTTTAGTAATTCCCTACTTTTCGATGTCAGGAGTGTCGTGAGTCCCACAACCAAAAGAACTCCCACATACACCTTCTCTATTAAGTTGTTTATGCCGAACTATGCCCCCGTGACGCTATTGCCGGACACGACTATTAATAGCGAGTTTAAGCTTGAGCTTATGCTTAGGTTCGCTTGGGAAAGTACAGACTTGGTAAACGAAGGTTCTGGCTATTCTAGCCATGTAATATCGTATTACTCTGTAAGGCTCGGGCAACAAGACGCCACATCCTTTCTTTACGAGGTAGAGATCTTGGACGAAAACGTCTCGTTGAGCCATTACAACTTCATTACCCGATTGCCCATGCCAATGCCTACCTCGCTTTTGCTCTAATTTTTATTAATTATGTGATGTTTGTCGATGGTGCTTGGTACTAGGGTGAAGCTTGAAGAAGGTGAGTGGAGTGAAACCATAGACATGGAAGTGATGCATTTTGAGAACCTGGGTAATTCCCTGTTTTTAAAAATCATAGCTTTCACGCCTTCAAGAGTCCTCCCATACATGTTCTCTATTAAGCTGTTCATGCCGAACTATACCCCCGTGACGCCATTGCCAAGCACAACTGTTAACAGCAAGTTCGAGCTTTGGGGCGCGGATTTGCTAAACGAAGGCTACGGTTATCTATCGTATTACCTCATAGGTTTTGGACAAGAGATTGCGTTTTTCTACTTCAAGGTGGAATTCTCGGACATAAACGTATCGCTGAGCCACCGCAACTACATCGGCCAAGTGCCATTCGCGCCGACGCCTGTATCGCTCTTGCTTTAGTTTTTCTCTTTTTATTTGTTGTGTTGTTGTTTGTTGATGGTGTTTGTTGTAGGGATGGATTATGTTAGGTTGGAGGGTGAAGTTGCTGGATTGGTTGTGAAGTTCTTTGAGAATTACTTCGAGGACTATTGCGGCTACTTGGTTACATCTGCAGACATTATGTATAGCGAGCACAGCAATGTGTATTGGCTCACGACCAACGCAGTTTCATCCGAATACGCAGTAGCCGTGGCAAACCTTGTGCGCAACATCACGGAGGTGATTAAATACTACAACGAGTGGATGTACTTGGAAAACACGTATGATCCCTTATACGGCGCCGGAACATCCTTCCAATGGTGGGGGAAGGAGTACCTAGGCTTCTACATTGCCGCATCCCGCGATACATACACGGACTGGGAACGCTACAGGCACAACCAATCACGGATGCCGTTTCTCCTGCTGCTGGTACCCACCTCACTCCTGCTCTAGTTTTTTATTAAGGTGTGTAATGTTTGTCGATGGTGATCGTTGTTGAGGAGCTGTATACTAAATGGGAATGTAGGAGGGTCATGGGCTTGGTTGAGCCCACCTTCCGGAGCTTCGGCGAATACCTGAGCTTTGACGTGTACGGTGGAAAACGCAGGTGCGCGGAGCTGGACTCCATAGTGTTTTCGCCCAGCCATGCGCTTGCCATTGCCAACCTCATGCGGGCTCCCAACCCTCGTCGGGCTATGAATGGTGCCATATTTGTACTCACACTCAGCAAGTGGTGCCTGAGTAATGCTGAGCTCTCGCCCACCACCTTTAGTGTGGCGCTCTACCTCCGCTGGGAGGACTGCCTAGCCGTTGGGTACATAATCTCCGAAGCCAATGTCTTCAACAGGCAACTCATCGCGAGCCAATACCTCGCCTACTTCAGAAACGGGAACCACTCAGCATCACCCATACCCATAGCGTTTATGATTTAGTTGTTTTATCGTGTTTGTGCAGGTGTGTTGCCTATTATTTTTAATTGTGTAGTTTGCTGTTTCCTTGTATGGTGGTTGCGAGTATATTGCCTGTGGATGAAAGACTTAGGTTGCGGTTCACATACAGGGTGTTCTATGTATACCTATCCCTTAGTTGTACCTCGTGTTGCCTGACTTCACTCATTAATGAGATGTGCGTGGATCTCGGCGTGGCGAGAATTAAGACGCCGAGCGACTTCATATTGGCTGTATCCTTCGAACTGAACTTCAGGCAGTACATGCATGCCTATCCAAACCCGTCCCCAATCTCGTACGAAACTGACGACAAAATTAAGTACGATGGTGTATGGTTGGGGACGTGGTTGAGGTGGGATAAGGTAACGAACGGTGGCCCAGGCATGTCCGTGGACTATGAACTCTCAACCGAGGTTAAAGATGTAGTCATAAGAAACGATGCCGACTGGAACATCGAATATCGAAGGCTGAGACTTACTCCATTCGCCGTGGTTGTTTAACGCCTGCACGGAGCAAAAGGCTTATTAAGGAGTGAGGCACACCCCACTAGCCAATTGAATTGACAAGCACATGAATTGCGCCTCACACTCACCATGAAGGAAATGCATGAATTGAACTAAGCATACGTCTTGCGCCTCTATCATGAATTGTTGGTGTTCCACGCCTGCGTGAATTGCATGAATTGGTCAATCAACACAGGCTATCAGGCTTGCATGAATTGTATACAATGCGCCGCCTAGTAAATCAGCATGAATTTATTGATGAACGCGGGCTGCTGTGGGCGCATGAATTGTTCTCAACGCGCACAGTGAGGGACGTTCATGAATTGTATTCTACTCACGCCCTATTCACAAGGCATGAATTGCACTTACTACGCACCATAAAGGGGGCGCATGAATTACTTGCTTCGCGTAGGCTGTGGTATGTACATGAATTGTTTTTAATGCACACCCTGCCTGACTTACATGAATTGTGTAATAGGCACGAACCTAGGCGGGCTACATGAATTGCCCAGCCTACACGCTCTGTTCAGATTTCATGAATTGTTCCTAACACGGGTCTGCATGAGCCACATGAATTATGAACCAATCACGTACTGTTTATTAAGCATGAATTGTTGATTAAGCACGTACTGAAGTACTCACATGAATTGTTTAAAATTCGCGCCCTACAAACTGTACATGAATTGTAATAAACACATACCCTGGTGCGTCAGCATGAATTGTTGGTCACATGTGCCCTGAGGTTGAGACATGAATTGTAAGTTAGTCGCAACCTCAATGGACAACATGAATTGAGGACGTGTCGTGCACTGCGTTAATTGCATGAATTGATGGAGCTACGTTACCTGTCGCAGGCACATGAATTGTGCGTGATTCGTGCTCTGGTAAATCTTCATGAATTGTTCGGTACGCACAGACTGCGCTGAATGCATGAACTGATACCGCTCGCTGCATGGAGTCCCACGGAGATGGGTTTATAAACCCCAGCTTTACTGCTTCTACGTCTCACCCAAGCCCCTCTTTCCGCCCGCCATCCCCCTCACCCCACCGTCCCCTCTATCCAGAGAAATCAACCTAATTTTTAATTACATGCTCATGGTTCACTGTATGGTGCTTGCTGTCGCTGTCCTAGTGCCGCTAGGACGACTAGGGAGCGCTATTGAGTGGATCGCATCGATGTACGAGGTAGACGCCACGCGGCTGAAGCAGGGCAACGCCTCCCTCGTACCATTCGTAGCGTCACTGCCGACGGGTTATCATCAAATCTACAAGTACCCGTCCATGTCTGAGTTAAGCCAGGTGCTCCTCAGCATACACTACCGTATGAGGGAGGGCGGTAACGTACTGGAGGACGAATCCACATCCCTGGTGTTTACGCAGTACGCCGATGCTACCGCCAACCCACCGCTCTCGTCAAGGCGCACGATAGATGTGGCGATTTATGACGATAGGCCGTCGAGGTCCTACTACAAGTCTGCGAGAATGCCACGTGTGCGTCTCAGGATCGCTGGCTTCGATATAATCTACAATACATTCACGGGCTACGGGTTCATTCCTGATTTCAAAATAGTGTACACAATAAGGATGATCAGTTGGGAGACAACCCGGGTAAAGCCAGTCCCACTCTCCATAATGATTTAAAGGTTTATATTTTAGTTAAAATAAGACCTCTTAGTCCTGGGCGCTCACAGTTGCCTCGCGCCCAGGAGCCCAGCCCCGGGGCAACTGAGGTCAGTGATGCCCCGAACATGAGGGCAAAAGCCCGACGGCGCAGGCCGCTAGAGCAATGAAGAGGAAGGCCGAGACCAAATGAGGGGAACGGGGCATATGATTGTCTAGTTTTTAATTACACACTAGTCGCTCTGCCGTATGGTGTTTGTAACCGAGATCTCAACGCTTGAGAGGAGGTTCCCCAAGACGTATAGGATGCTCTCCATTTACTTTAGGGAGTGCGACGCAGAGCTCCACCAAGGAGACCGATTCTACACACCAGAGGTCAGCGGCGCACTCCTCCAGCTAATGTACACCCAGGCGAGACATAAGTACACATACGAAACAGGCATATACCTAAAGCCCACCCAATACGCCGACGCACCCCCAAACCCACCGATTATGCCAAGCAATACGCACGGCACCGTAACGATAAACGTCGCCGTTCTTGAGGGCGTTGCCGAGGTCTTCTTCGAACTCAGGGTACTCCCAAGTGCTGGCTTCAGCATCAACTACAGGAACATGTACGTGAAGCACGCCCTCATAGAAATAATCGTGGAAACACGGAGGCTAGCCAACTGGGAGGACGTCAGGCGCCTAAAACCAAACCCAGTCTCGGCGGTGGTCTAGTTATTTTTAATTGTCTGTTCGTAGTTCTCTAAGCATGGTTTTCGCACTCAGGATGTCTCGGCGTGATTTATTGCGTATCGAGGAGCAGCACGTCATGTACAACGGCGTGAGACTGTGGAGGAACAGGACGTACTCAAAGGAGAGCCAGGCATCCTTAACGCTTTCGAGTGAGCAATACACATACACATTTGAGGGCATATACAACCTATGGCTCGCGCAGTACATCACAACCATCGTATCAATCATCCCAAGAACCACAAACTACCATATAGTCAGCCGCACACTCAAGCACTCGCTCTTGGAGACGAAGTACGAACCCGAGGAAAGCAAGGTACACTCAAGCATATACACCGGCTTTATTTACATCGAGTACACCATCAAAGCCGGGGCAGCGACAATAATGGAGGAAGCCGACTGGGAAAACACCATGTTAATAGTGAGGAAATTAAGAACATGGGGAATCACCCAACCAACCTCCACAGTGATTTAACGCCCGCATGCGCCAAATGCGGGTATGTGAAGGAGGACTTAACATTAAACGATAGGGTCTTTGAATGCCCAGTCTGCGGTTGGAAAGCCGATAGGGACTACAACTCAGCCCTAGTCCACCTAAGAAGGGCAGGGTGGGAGCCACCCGTAGTGCCTGTGGAGCTCCGCCCTCTACCCGTGGCTTTACGCTACGGGCAAGGCGGAGCAATGAAGAAGCCCGCCCCTTAAGGGGCGGGTAGCTCACTTGGTGAGAGCATGAGTGAGGAGTATAGGGGGCACGAGCGCCCAAAATAAAAATGCGATATTAAACCAAATGCACTGTTTTTAATAATTAAAACAAACTACATCCTGATGAGTAGTTCAGGTATTTGTCCAAGCTGGTGCACCAATTGCTTTGTCGTAGCTGGGACGATGTGTCCAAGCGGGTATTCAGCGGCATCAATTCAGTGCGACTCAAATTGCACTCCCCCACCCGGACAGTCATGGTACACAGCATGTTGTACGACATGCTGTCAGCCACCGCCAAGTGCAACAACTACTACATCGAGTTCCCAGTCCCAACAACAATCACCAACTCCAGGTCCAAATGCATGTCTCTACTTTTCGCAGTTTGGAATATTACCTACTAATGCCGTTAATGGTTGGAGTACCACAAACGGCTTTAATGGTAGAATACATGCGGTAGTATGCAATAGCGGTACAGACCCAGGCGAGGCAACAGTGACCTTTAGCTCAAGTTGGTTTGGGACGTCCTCATATAACACCGGCGTTATTACTCCAGGGAATTGCGTAACTATTGACGAACCAATAAGTCTATCTCCATTGCAGTTCCCAAGTAATGTACCAGCATGGCAAAACCCACAACCAACTAATTTACCGCCTGGATGCGGTCCATTACAGTGTGTAGCATCACTGAGTTGTTTAAATGTATGTACAGGCACATGTGTCACGACAGTAACCGCTACACTGTCCGGGCAATACGCTGGCTCTAAGGGTTGCAATACGTATGGCTTCCCAAGCGGTAACGGAGCTTCTGTATCGGTCACGTTTTCAGCATACATAGATGCATGCCAGCAATCAACAAAACTAAGCGGTGGCGGCTTTATACCATCACCGTCACCATCTCAAGGACAGCAACAAGGCGGTAGTTACACGCCGCCTGGTGCTCAGCCAACGAAGTCCCAACCAACGGCGAGTAATGTACCGTCGAGTGCGCCGTCACAGCCCAACCAACCGGCGATATATTCTGTGGTGTTTGCAATACCTGACATTAGTTATATCGAATCAATACCAAACATCCAATTATCGGACCCCGGCTCAATAACTACGTTAATTAATAAGGTGAAGGAACATGCGAGGGCTTATGATAAAGAGTACGCAGACGACTTAGCGGAGCTTGCGCAATACATAGAGCAAATACAGTCATCAGCCATGGTGGCAATGCAGGCTAAGCCTATTCCGCCTTTCCCAGCAAATCTTGCTAATCTTAAGTATGTAAAGACGTACAAGCTACAGCCAGAGCAACCAATCAGCGATGTTATTGAGGTACCGCCGGCGCCTAAGGTGGGTTCTCACACTGGTGCATTAGTCGTTATTTACTTTATACCAAATACACTAACAAGTACAGGTGCAGTGGGTATGGATGTGAAGGGAGACGTGGTACCACTGGCAACCACCACAACAAACACGACAAGTAGCGGTAGTGCAATAGCCACATTTGGTTATGAGACGGTCTTTGTGCCGCAGTTGGGCATAACAATAACGGGCACATCGACAGCGAGCGGAGTGCCTGGTCAAACATTGACGTTGCAATACGTAGTTACTAA
>Ga0081534_100509_pt1 | contig 12377 bp, 12 predicted proteins | sample MonGeyMetagenome_FD_71019 | JGI IMG/M metagenome (GOLD analysis project Ga0081534, IMG submission 71019) | Hypoxic/sulfidic aquatic microbial communities from Monarch Geyser, Yellowstone National Park, USA - MG (SPAdes) v1 (version 2) | ecosystem: Environmental > Aquatic > Thermal springs > Hot...
GACTTACTACGCCCTCGCTTACCTCGGGCTCTTCAGTGGTTATCTGACCGCTATAGTGGTCCTCCTCACCTTCGCCCTGAGGGTAGCTGCCATAAGGGGGAACTGGAGGCTCCCCACTATAGCGAATTAGAGCCTTTGAGAAGGGGAGATCCGGTCTTCACCTCCCTGTCTCAGTAACGTAACTCCCGCTTACGTGACTGCTGAAGGACGGCCAAAGAGCGGACAGGACAACCCACCCCAAGCCCTTCCTCCTCAGTAGCTCCCCTCCGCTCTCCTTGTTCTTCTCCAGAACCCTCTCCACTAGCCGGTCATAAGACCTCCTCAGAAGCCTCGAGTTCAGCCTCCACGCCTTGAGGAAAGCCCCCGCGGGGTCATCCCTCGCTATGGGGAAAACTATCGCCTTATACTTCCCCACCTCGTCGAGCGTCCCCTCATCGACGAACACCGTGGGGTAGATGAAGGCCCTGTTGAGCTCCCTTACGACCTCCACCTCCTTCAGCACGCAGCTCCCTTCGCCCGAACTGAGGACGGGGGTGGCGAAGTTCCTCTCGTTGAGGCCTAGGGCTTCCTTGACCTTCGTCAGGTCGACCCTCAGGGAGGACTCCACCGTGACGTTGCTGAAACGAACCCTGCCGTACCTCCTGGCCTTAACGAGGAGGTTGAGGAGGTCAGGGTGAGCGAAGAGGTCCTGGGCTATGAGGTTGACCCAGCCGTGGGCCCTGGCCTGGATCCCCATTTCCCTTTCTATAACCTTATCATCGACTACCCTCTCGCCTCTCATCACCTCCACCTCGGCCATGCCTGAAGGGGCCCTCACGGGGATGAACTCCTCAGCTCTGCCCAGGTCCACGGTTCCTTTCCCCTCGAGCGTCTCCTCCCTCAAGTTCTCGGCGTCACCCCTAACGACCAAGTCCACCCAGCTCTCTCCCTCGAGCTCCCACGCCCCCGGGCCGCCCACGAAGACCTTAACGTTCGACCTCCTCTTAGCCTCCTCAACCGCCTCCCTCAGCTCCCCTAAGGACTCCTCCTGACCGAGCTCTCCTAACAGGGCCCTGAGGCTCGCGGAGACGGGGCTCAAACCCTTCGGGTCGTTGACGTAAATCCCTACGGCGTCTACCCTCCCTCTGTTCACTTCCCTCAGGGCCTCCCTGGGAGGCAGAACCCGCCAGGAGGTCGCGGCCTCCACCTTCCTCAGGCCGTAAGGGGGGTACTTCGAGCCCCTCAGGAGAGGGGGCCTGAGCCTTTTCGGCAAGGGCGGCAAGTAGCGGAAGGTCACATCATCCGCGGTGAGGACTACCTTCATCCCCGTTTGATTGAATCGACATTTCCTAGAGGAGTTATAGCTTTACTCGACCTATTGCGGTAATAACCGCTCACGATTACCTCCCTTTATTTACCGCCCCTTCCTTCCCTTCCTCGCATTGAGGTTCTGCCCTAAGTGCGGCTCAGCCCTCACCCCAAGGGGTAAGGAGCTGGTCTGCAGGAAATGCGGCTACAGGACGGAGCTGGATGAGAACCTGGTCTTCAGCGAGTCCTTCGACCACTCCAGGAATAAGACCGTAGTAGCTGACGGTAAAAGGTACGGGGCCTCCGCCGCGGTGCTCTGCCCCAAGTGCGGTTACCTCTTGGCCCAGCCGATCAACCCGAGGAAGGGGCTCTACAAGTGCAGGGCCTGCGGCTACGTCTTCTCAGTGAGGTGAGTCCCAAGCCCTCAAACTTTAAAGGGGAGAGGGCGAATCCTATCACGCCGCGGTCGTCTAGCCCGGTCAACCCTGGCGGGGTCGAAAGGATACGGGCCTCTCGAGCCCGTGACCCGGGTTCAAATCCCGGCCGCGGCACTAGTTTTCCCTTGATGGAAACGAAGAAACGTTCTCTAGATAGATAAGGGATTTTGCAACGGCGAAGGACATTCTTGCAACAGCGTCACTCCCTAATAATAGAACACGATACTATGGCAAGGGTCGACGTAAATAAACTCGGCTATGAACAAAAAATCCGAATTTTGAAAAAGTTATGGAGAAATACGGGCTGAGCTACGTTGCACGAAAGCTGGGCGTGGACAGGAGCACCCCATATAGGTACGTTTCAGGCAAGGTGAGGAAAGTCCCAGATAACGTGATGGCAGCAGCTGCGGAGACGCTCGATTTGGAAGAGCTGAGCGACGTGCTTTACGGCTTCAGGACCGTAGAAGTGGACCCGACCGTTGCGCTGAGCGTCGAGATAAAGGCTTTGAGGGACGGAGGGTTCCGCAACTTCTTCCTGACGCTGCTTTACCAATATGTGGGGACTACCTGAGGACTACCCTAACACCTATATCGTCAGTGAGGAGGACGTAAAGAAGTTCGAGGCGTTGCTTAGTAACAAGTCCAAAAGCACTAAGGACATGCGCCTCGGGTACTTAAGGAGAGCGTTAGCGGAACTGGGCTATGAGCTCTCGCCAGACGGGACCAGAGAAGTGATCGCGGGGGCGGAAACGCCGAATATCGCGAGACATACGGCGAACTTGTTGAAGCTTTTCATTAAAATGGTCGTGAGGGAGAAGAACCCAGCCCTGGCGCATTTACTTTACTCCTCCTTTACCGTGCCTAAGGGCAAGTACAAGCACAGGCCTGAGAACCTCAGCATCGAGGCGTTGAAGAAGGTGTTTAACGCGATAGAGCACCTGGGAGCCAAAGCGTACTTCCTTTTGCTGTGCGAGACGGGGCTGAGGACTGGGGAAGTCTACAGCATAACTATGAGTCAGCTGGACCTGGAGCACAGGATAATCAGGCCGATGAAGGAGAGCGAGACCAAGAGGGCGTATGTCAGTTTTGTCCACCCCGAGACCGCTAATTGGCTCAGGGAGGTCTACCTGCCTTACAGGGCGGAGTTCGTGCGGAAATATGAGTACGCCGTGAGGCAGATAGGCCAGGACGTGGAGAAGTGGAAGGAGAAACTATTTCCTTTCCAGCTTTCAGACATGAGGGCCTCTATAAAAGAAGCGATGAGGAAAGCGCTGGGGAAGGAGATCAGGCTCTACGATGTGAGGAGCTTCTGGGCGTCATATACGTTAAAACAAGACGTGTCGCCCATGATAATTAACCTGCTCCAGGGGAGGGCTCCTCCTGAACAGTTCAAGATAAAGGGCCAGCCTCGCATCTGTCTAGTATACTGATAAGTAGTTTGTTAGGATAACAATAGGAATAATAAAAAATAATAAAATAAGGAGTAAGAAGCTACTGCGAGAAGCCCTACTGAGAAAAACCCCTTCTCTCATTACCTACCTTTAACTCCCCAGTTTAATACAAAAACCTATCTTTCCTGGGCTCAGCTTTGGCAGTCGTTCCTCACCTTCTCAGCATGTGAACCTCTCATCATCGCCCTAAAATTCTCTTTGTAGAGAAAGTTTTATAAACTTTGAATAAACTCCCCAGTTTAATGCAAAAAATCCCACGATTCAATGTCCCGCAACATGTCCTTGATCACTAGTCCACAAAGGGCTCTCGCGTCCTCGTAAATGTAATATCTTCCGTCCTCCAGCCTCAGGATCCCCCAATCGAAGAGCAGTCTCAATATTAGCCAAACGTAAGACAGTTCGATCCCCGTCCTCTCCGATATCTCCTTGGCCGTCTTCCCGTTTGCGTTAGATATGACCAATAGCACGGTTTGCAGCAATCCCCTTATTTTGGCGGTGCAACGGTATACATCTAAAAAATCATAAAATAAATTATCAACAATAGCGTACCGCCTCCAGCCAAGACGAGGCTGGCATTCCTGAAAAACTTGTTCAATTTAGGTTGCACATTCAATTCAGCCAGCGCGAAATATATTAAACTGTAGAATAAGAATATCACCGCAGGGACTATTAGAAGGATTTTTATTGCTAATTCTGGCGGAACCATCCCCCAATATCATGATTTAGACCTTTCATACAGGATAAAAAGCTTGATGAGGCTTAAACTCCCCAGTTTAATCCTACTAAAACTGACCTCCTCCCCGCCCTGAAGGGCGAGGGTTCCCCCAGGACGGGTCATAGGTTTGCGGTTTACCGCCTTCATTTTCATCACTTCATAGCTGGTGGGATTCACCCACCCCGCTCCGCTCCTCCAGCGGTAGACCACGGGCTGGGTCTTCAGCCCATTACCCCTATCCCTCACCGTGAGTTGCCCCCTACTCACGGATCCTAGGGACTCGGGGATATGTAGAATATTTACCGCCCCATTCAGATCCGCATTTATGACTTTCCCTACGCGGGGACACTTAAACAATCCACGTTTAGCACGCCCACCCAGGACAGAAAAATACAGACCCCCAAAGAGATATAAGGTGGAAAAGCGTAAAGAGACTAATGAAAGTTAGAGACAACTTGTACAATCAGGGAACAATAACCCAACGTCAGATCGACCTTTATTCTGCATTGATAAGGAAAACGTTGAAAGGGAGTATGAAGAGTTGGATAAAAAACTGTGGATAAAATAGTCAAACGAACAAGACGACTTGCTAAAAGGCACAGGAAGGAGCCACTCGTTTTAATAGATGTGCCAGACGATAATTCGCTGAGAGGAAGTAGTCTACAACGTACAATTAGATCGTTCTCTAGGTATTTGGAGAACATATTATCATGGTATGGCATATATTGGGAAGAGATGAGGCTTTACAGTACAATATGCCCCAAATGTGGCGGAAAGCTAAACTTAGAACAAAAAACTAAACGAATAAGAATCATGAAAGCCAGAGATGTGGGTTCAGAGAAGATAGGGATAACATACCGTTATACTGGGCAATTAACAGACTCCCCGCCCCTAGAAGGGGCGAGGCTTGCCGTTCATTTTGTCAATAAATGATGATCTCTCACGCCGATGTGGGCTATGCCCAAAAGGGTGAGAGAGATTACGGAGATGTGAGCCCCGTGCCGTTGGGCTCGAAGGAGTCCCATGACCCACCTACCGTTAAGTTTGGTAGGTGGTTGAGGGCTAAGTCCCTACACTCGATCACGAATGAACGTAAAATGATTGAAATGAAAGTGTAGGGACAAACGGTATTGGAACTAATTCTCAAATCGTTAGTCCCGGAGTCTGATTCTAAACCGAAAAGAACCCGTCGGAAGCTTCCTGGAGAGAGGAAAAGGGGAAGGAAGGAAGAAGACGAGGAGGACCGCCTGAGCCTCGTGAGGGTTGTCATATCCCAATACGAAAAGAGAGGAGGACGAAGCTACATTCAGCACGGGGGGTGTAATTCCTTCACTATAGGACGCTTTCCCGCCATCGAGCCAGCCCAGCGAGCCATAAAATATCTTTTTCTCTCTTTCTCTCTTATCTAAGTGGTTAGTTCCCAGACGTTCTAACTTGCATAAATACGTTTATGGAATTGAAAGGTTCCCCTCAAACCCCACGTGCTGAGGTCGTATAGAGCCTAGGAATTCCGTCCCAAGCCCTCAAATCTCAGTCGTCCAAAAATGCATCACGTGCGTCACGGGGTAAAGCTTGTCCTCAACCACGTGTTTTAGGGGGTTGATTGTATATCCCCATGTGAGAAAAGGTGAAGTGAGGAGAATATGTAACACAAGGGGGTCACGGGGGGTAGGGAGCTGGGTGACCCTTAACCCCCCAGTTAAACCTAGCCATGAGGAGGGGAAGACCTCCTGGAGGGGATCCTCAAATTAGGAATATGCAGCCACGCGTGCTGCATGTAGCACGTGCTAACGAATCCCTGAGGGGTTGAACTCCCCAGTTTACGCGGTGAAACGCTGACCGATTTCCACTACCACTCTATTCTACCTTTCTCTTTTTGATATATGGTCTACTTCTACTTCAACGTGCAACAGAAAACGTTTCTTTTCAACGTTCCTCTGAAACGTTATCTAGCCTCTCGAGCCCGTGACCCGGGTTCAAATCCCGGCCGCGGCACTAGTTTTCCCTTAAATTGAAAAGGAGTTAGGTCCTCTATAAACACATGGGGTTTACAGCAGCGAAGGAGATTTTCACAACAATCCCGCCGATTAATAATAGAACTCGATGATAAAGCATACATTGACTTTTTACCTACTTAAGAAATTTCAAAGAATTTGTTATTTCTCTTACCCTGAGTCCAAGCTTTTTCACTACTATCTCTTTCCCCTCTTTAGTCTATCAGCGATAGCAAACGCTAATGGTTGAGTTTCTCCGGTCAATCCAGCTTTCTTACAACTTCTCTCACGACGTAAACACTCCGTTAGAACTGACGTCACTTTTCGCTTGATTTTTCGAAATCCAATGAGAGGACAAGCTTAACAATTAGGTGAGTTAGGGATGAACTAAAGGTGAGGGGGTCAGGTCAGAGGCAGGAGCCCTATCGTAGGTAGACTCCGACCCTCATCGTTCCACTCACACCCGGTCTCTAATTATCGAGGGTAACTTCTCCTTGTGAAGAGCGTGAATAAAACTCGGCGGTGTTAACGAGGCGTTTCGTAATGCCTTATAATCGTTCAGGACCTTCTCCCCGTTCCCGGTAGATTCGATCGAAAATATATCGTCCTAGATTTCCTTGTCAAGCTGGTTAAACACGTTCTTAACACGCGAAATCGTAACGATTTACGCTTTTTTAACCCCTCACACGAACTTTATCTCATGTCAGAGGAAGTGAAAAAGTGGTTTGACGATTTCATTAACAACATTGTTCAGAAGATAAGGGCTGGGAAGGAACTTAACGCTTTAGAAACTCAAGTGATCACTAATTACGCTTCTAACCAAGTGCTCTACGAATATCTCGAAAGGAGGTTAGGCGAGCTTGAGAGGAACCTGAGGGATGAAATTAGGAAAACCAGAGAGGAACTATTGGCTAATGACGAGAAGGTGAAACAAGAATTGCTGGCACATGTTGAGAAGGTTAAGCAGGAACTGATGGCAAACGATGAGAAAATTAAGCAGGAACTGATGGCTCACGTCGAGAAGGTCAAGCAGGAGCTGTTAGCAAACGATGAGAGGATAAAACAAGAATTGCTAGCGAATGATGAGAAAATTAAGCAGGAACTGCTAGCACATGTTGACAAAGTCAAGCAAGAACTGCTAGCGAATGATGAGAAGGTGAAACAAGAGCTTAAGGACGAGATCCAGAGAGTAAAAACAGACCTCGAAACCAAGATCAAGGAAGTCGATAGGAAAGTTGAGGCCACTAGGAGCGATTTGGGCTTGGTGGTTGAGGAAGTCTACGTTAAGAACTTCGTTGACTATTTACAAAGTAACGGCGAGAAGGTAATAAGCGTTTACAGGCATTACGAGACGTCGTTGGGAGAAATAGACGCTGTAATCGAAACTTCCGCTAAAGTTTACGCCGTAGAGATAAAACTTAGGGCTGAGGTGAGTGACGTAGACGACCTACTCAATAAGACTAAAGCTCTAAGAGAAGAGTTGGGGAGGGAAGTTTACCCCGTATTAACGGGTTCAAAAATAAATAAGACCGTTAGGGGTTACGCTAAAGGATTAGGAATACTAGTAATTTAATGGGAAATTGATAGAAAAACCACACTTATTAACTAACTATCTCCGGCTTTAGTTAGTGAGTGACAATTATTAAGACCGGATTTTCGATTAGACCAGTCGATAACATCTAATACGTGACTGTTGAGCTACGCATTATCCTAGCACTTCACTAAGAGAAGAGCTCAAGCCGGGGTCACCCATTTCCTCTTTCTGGAAACGCATCATTTGACGTTTCGAGCGGATAAAGCCCCTAGAACGAGCTCGTCGTCGGGATGACGTTTTCAACTGTACTCACTATCAGTAACTGTAGCGGGTACAACTGCTGTTCGACCTCCTCCCGAAAAGAGGACAGAAAGGAGTTATTCGGAAGGGATAAAGAGATCGATTACGCTATATCACAACTGCTATCGAAGAAAGCTGTGTGCAAAATCCTTTACAGTAAAGAAGAGTAGATTGCTGTGAGGTCTAAACCTCAGTTACAATTCGATCTGGAGTGTCCTTTAATCACAGAATTCAACTCGGAGCAGGCTGTTGACTATTTCCTAAACGTTGTGTTTTGTATTCAATGAACTTGTTCAAAATTTTCTCGTCTGTAGTTCCCAATGAGGACTCTAAAGCGTCTAAGAACTTTTTCCTTATTGACCTTTCATCGTCATTATCTTCTATAATTAGTTTAAGTAAGCTGAGAGCTAGCTTAACACTAGCTGGGGAGATATTAAAGTTCGTTTTTTCTTCTCTTTTCCTCTTCTTTAACTCATCGCACCCGAATTCCTTTCTTAACTCATTTACCTCTTCAGATACTACTTTGGTAACCATTTCTTTCTTCTTCATCTCTTTAAACTCTTCACTTTCCAAAAACATTTTTACGTCATCAGTGCCACACGGATATGGAATACGGAAGACGAGAAACCTCCTAGTTAACGCTTCTCCAATAGGGAATAAGTTGTTTGCGTCTACTTCATTCATCGTGGCTATGAACCTGATGCGCCTTAAAGGTTCGTCCCTTCTTTCGCCTAGTGACTTTAAGTTCCTTAAGAACTGTTTTGCATCCTCATCAAGTTTGTCGCTGTTCTCGTCCCCGAACTTCCTTATCTCTTTTTCGATTTCATCAAGGATTTTCTTCCCTGCTGACGTGTTACCCACATCGGACATCAGGGTTAGTATCTCTCCGAAGGCTTTGTCCACGTCTGCCCTATTTATCTCATCAACAATTACGTAGTAGTTTCCGTTAGTGACTCTAGCCGCCTTGTTATACGCTCTGATCAGAATGCCACTTGACCATGAGACCTCACCTTTTCGTAAGCTTTCTCCCCCTACCAAGTTTCGTCTGAACCAGAGTGCGTTAGCTGTAGCTATCTCATAACACTCACTGTTTTTACCGGTTAGTGCATCTACTATACTAATAGCCATGCTAGTCTTCCCTGTCCCCGGAGGTCCCACTAACAGTACGTTGTGTATCATAGCACTACTTGCTAAAAGCTTGAAAAAGTCCTCCCTTCTCTGAGTGTATACAAAAAACTTGTTACTTAACACTTCAACGTCTTTAATAGAGCCTTTTCCGCATTCAATGGGTTTAAGTTGTTCAGTAGTTTCTACGTTTATTGGAGTTTCTACCTTTGGAGTTGACTGGGCTTTTAAATTCGTTAAACTATTGTAAAAGTTGTAAGTTTCTCTTACGCCTTGTTCGTCTTTTTCAACTATGCATTTGACCAGTTGCTTTAATGTTTGATTACCTGGTATGTTCAAGTCATTACTACACCTTGACCATATAAATAAGTAACGCAGTTTAATTTCACTCGGTATATTCCCGCATTCGTATGACTGCCATAAAGTGTCGGGATCCAGATTTTTCTGTCTTTGTAATTCTGTCATTATGTCATTGTCGCGGTTAAGGGAGTTCTGAAGCACTGTCCTTATATTTTTATGAAGCCAGATTACTTTCATCCTAACTCTCATTAGCCAATAACGACTCGCCTGATTATTCTCTTCTATTCCTTCTGCCCAACCTTTAAAATTTCTCATAGGGTCAATATCAACGTCTGTAATAATGCCTAGACCCATTATCCCTATTCCGCTAACGTAAAATATTGAAATTATTAAGTCACTCGCTTTAGGTTTCCATTTACCGATTTTATCGCTTGCAGAACTCTGCTTCTCTGCGAACATTTCCACAATGCTGTTGCAGAAAGAGCTACCCGAAGCTGGGCCGCCTAAGCCCCAGACAGTATATCCAACCTCTCCGTAAATAGAGTACTTAAGGGGGTTAATCCAGCTCTCTAAAGAACCGACGCTTACGCACGGGACAAACTTATCCTTCTTAATCATTTCAATTACTTTATCAGGTGAACTAGAGAGTACGTCCTTAAACATGTCCCTGACTTCAAGCCATTCCCCGTACACGCCTTTATCTTGAAATATCCGTTTATTAACCTTTAATTTACTAGATCTCAAGAGGATGCAGGAAAAGAAGGTAATCAAGCTTACCAGAAGAGACCTGGCCTTACTGAAAAAGGTGGCTAAATATTATTTACAGTATAAACGAATAGTCGACCTAGGAAGGCTTTTAAAACAGATGGGCGGCAACGTTGAATATGATATTGATAAGGAGTCCTTAGCACACGCGATTAACGGCCTTTACTATTATATTTCCTATGTGATAACCAAGGAAGCCCTAAGAGCCGCGGAAATGGCGTGGAGAGAAAAACTTACCAAGAGGGAATTCAGTAACGACTTTGGGGGAGAAATATACGGCGAGTTAGATGTCCCTCGGACTATAGTCACTTATCCTTATCGTGTCTACTCCTTTTACACAATTGAGAGGGGTACAGATGCACCTGAGTTCGCGGTTCTGGGGGCTTTGCTGAGGGAAATTTATACCGGTGTAAAGGGGTTGAAGGAGCAACTGGAAGGTTATTACAAGGACACCGATGCGCTTCGTATATTCGACCTGAAGAAATTCGACTTATATTTGTATCAACTAAAGTACTATTCTGAGAAGTTCAGAAAAGGTAAGATAAGGACGCCTTCGAAACGTGACCCGATATGGTTGAGGAATGCGTTTTCCGCTTACGAGACCTTGAACAGTCTCGTAGAAAGACGAGTGACGGTAGGAAAGAGGATGAAGGAAGCGAAAGGTGAAACGGATAAAGAAATTCTCACGATGTTGAGGTGGAAACTGTATGAAGTGTACGTCTTCTACTTAATATTACGTTATTTGAAAGAGGAAGGGTACAGAGTGAGGAGAGCTAAACGAGGCGAGAACGATTATAGTTCATATGTGGCTGAAAAAGGGAGGGAAAAACTATTCCTAACTTTCAACGTCCCCCTTCATTTTTCTTCATTGGAGGGCGTCGGCGATCTTGAGAAAGAGAAAGAGAAGTTTAAGGGAAGGCCCGATATCTCGTTAATTAACGGTAAAAGGATAATTTTTGAGTGTAAGTACTCGTCTTCACCCTCGTACATCACGCAAGGTAGGTTTAAGGTCATGGCTTATATGTACGAGTACGAGCCTGACGTGGCAGTGCTGGTCTACCCAGGTTTAGAGACGAAAGCTAGACCCGACGCATCCGACGATGAAGCGACTATCGACTTAGACAGTAAAATTAAGGGCGATAAGAGGTACATAGATTTCAGGTTTAGGACTAAGGGAGGTGCTATAAAAAAGATATATGTGGCGATATTAGACCCGGAATGGGAAGAAAATGATAAAAAAGATAGTGGGAATCTCCGAGTGATCAAAAGTATTTTAGACGAGGTATTGGAACCTCATTAATCCTAGAAAGTTTTACTTATGGTATTACCTTGTAAGACTGCGTTTAGGCTCTGACTGAGTTAATCTCTGGAAGATACTAAGATCCTTATTGTATACTTCGGAAAAACGTCTCTTGAAATTCCGATACTTCGGCTCCAAATTCTTCCTCGTTGAAATTTGGTTTTTCGCTTAAACTAATTAATTCCCCTTTAGGAATTCCAGCCCTTCCCGTTCTCTCCATTGATTTTCCGCTTCAGCTTTTGAAGAACTCTGCCACCGAATTATGATAGGACGCAGGAAAAAGGCGGAGGTCGAGGGATCTCACGTTATTAGGAAACGCCAAAAACCGTAAATCTCGAGGCTTTCGAAGGCTCAATCTTCCCATTTATACTGAAAACCTCCAAAGCTTCGGGAATTAGTTAAGTTAATCAAATATAGCAAACTTTATATAGGATTCATTCCAAACTAAAAGTGAGTATAAATGAGGGACCTGAAGGGGACTAAAACAGCGGAGAACCTCAAGCACGCCTTCTGCGGAGAAGCGATGGTCAACAGGAGGTACCTGTACTTCGCCAGGAGGGCTGATGAAGAGGGCTAACCCCGAGATAGCTGCGCTTATGAGGAGCATCGCTGAAGGCGAGACTGCCCACACCTTCGGCCACCTGGACTTCATAAGGCAGGGAGGCATTGAGGACCCCGCAACCAACAAGCCCATAAGGACCCTGGAGGAGATGCTTCAGTCAGCGATAGAGGGAGAGACCTACGAGTGGACTCAGATGTACCCTGGCTACGCCAAGGTAGCTAGGGAGGAGGGCTTCGACAAGACAACTCTTTAGGCATAGAGGTGGTGGTTCCTGGCTCCGTTTGTTGCGGCGCCCCCATGCTTGACGTAGGAGACGCCGAGAGGCTGAGGAAGAACGCGGAGCGTAACGCTGAGATCATGGAGAGGATGGTCAAGGAGGACTACGACGTGGTCTCTCCCATACCGACCTGCACGCTGATGCTCAACGAGTACCCGAGGGTGTTGGGGAGGGAAGTCCCCAAGGCCCACGACGCCATGGAGTACTTATTGAAGCTAGTGAACGAGGGCAAGGTTCAGATAAAGGGGAAGCTGGAGAAGTCGGTAGCTTACCATCCCCCCTGCCACCTGAAGTACCTGAGGGTCGGCTACCCCGGGGTCAGGCTCATGA
>Ga0081534_100510_pt1 | contig 12367 bp, 8 predicted proteins | sample MonGeyMetagenome_FD_71019 | JGI IMG/M metagenome (GOLD analysis project Ga0081534, IMG submission 71019) | Hypoxic/sulfidic aquatic microbial communities from Monarch Geyser, Yellowstone National Park, USA - MG (SPAdes) v1 (version 2) | ecosystem: Environmental > Aquatic > Thermal springs > Hot...
GCCTGGGAGGCCACGGCCTCTGGGTCGCCCAGCCTTGAGAGGGCCTTAAGCGCCAGCTCGGGCCTGAGCCTTATGAGGCCCCCTGCCAGCTCCGTCGGCAGCCTGCCCAGGGCCAGGTTCGCGTCAGTGAGCGTCGCCCTGTCGCCCCCCATGCCGTAGGAGGCCGGCCCGGGGTCAGCGCCGGCGCTCAAGGGCCCTACCCTCAGGGCCCCGGCCTCATCCCTCCATATTATTGTGCCACCTCCCGCTGAGACCTCAGCCAGGTCGACGAACGGGAACCTCACGGGGTAACCTGAGCCCCTCACGACCCTGCCGTGGTGCACCTCTCCCCCTACCTCGTACTCCGTTGTCACCTCGACATCGCCGTTGACTATTGAGCTCGCCTTGGCTGTCGTGCCGCCCATGTCGAAGCCTATGGCCATGCTGACCCCGAGCTCCCTTGAGAGGGCGGCGGCCGCTATGGCCCCCGCGGCGGGGCCCGACTCTATCAGCTGAACCGGCCTGAGGGAGGCCTCCTCAGCGTCAACGAGGCCGCCCGCGCTGGACATGACGCTCAGGGAGGAGGCCCCCAGGCCCGAGAGGGACCCCCAGAGGACCTCGAGGTACCTTGAGACTATCGGCCTGAGAACGGCGTTCACCACGGCAGTTGAGGTCCTCTCGTACTCCCTCGGCTCAGGGGCCGCCTCGCAGGAGGCCGTCACGTACCTGAGCCTGCGGGAGAGGGCCTCCTTAGCCTTCAGCTCGTTTGAGGGGTTGCGGTAGGAGTTGAGGAAGGATATGGCCACGGAGACCACGCCCCTCCTGGCCATGTCGTCAGCAACTCTCTCTAGCTCGGCCTCGTCAACGGGCCTCTCAACGGTGCCGTCCGCCAGGACCCTCTCGCTAACCTCATACCTCAGCTCCCTCGGCACCAGCTGCCTAGGCTTATTGAAGAAGAGGTTGTAGAGCTGCGGCCTGCTCTGCCTCCCTATCTCAATTACGTCCCTGAAGCCCCTCGTGGTGACCAGGGCCGTCCTGGGCAGCTCGAGGCCCACCTGGCCCAGGAGCGAGTTGGTGGCTATGGTGGTGGCGTGGAGTACCTCGAAGGGGGCCTCAGGCGAGACCGCCTTAAGGCCGTCTATGACCCCCCTCTCCGGCTCTCTGGGCGTCGTTGGGACCTTCGAGAGCCTCAGCCTCCCAGACTCGTCGAGGTAGACTACGTCAGTGAATGTGCCGCCCACGTCAACAGCGACGACGCGCAAGCAGCTGAGCCCCTTGGTGTTAGCGCAGGACAAATTTTAACTCTTAGCCTTGACTTAAGGAGAGTTGAAGAAAAGGGCTTATACCTTACTAAGAACCTAGTTTTAGAATCACAAAAAGTTTATAAAAAATTTAAGGATCTCCTAGCTATTTGTTATGGGCGATCGTATTCATGGATAACGATTATCTACCTCTAAGGGGTGTAAGAGTTCTTGATTTAACTCATACCGCAGCTGGCCCTTTCTCAACACTGATTATGGCCGATTTGGGTGCTGAAGTGATCAAAGTCGAACCTCCGGAAGGTGATGAGGCTAGAAAATTCGCTCCGATAGTAAATGGGCTTAGTACTTACTTTGCTTCGCTTAATAGAGGAAAAAAGAGTGTGATTTTAGATTTAAAAAGCAATGAGGATAGAGATATTCTTTATAATTTAGTCAAGGAAAGCGATGTCGTCATAGAGAATTATAGGCCAGGGGTCAGAGAGAAGCTAGGTGTAGACCCAGACACCTTGTTTAAAATAAATAAAAATCTAATATATGTAAGCATAAAGGGCTTCAGACCAAACAGCCAATATAGAGACAAACCTGCTTATGACTTAATAGTACAGGCTATGAGCGGCCTTATGCTTACAACCGGTATCGAAAGCGATCCTCCAATAAAAGTTCCTTTCCCGGTTTTTGATATCATAACGGGCCTCTTCGCCGCGTTATACGCTGTATCAGGCTTATACTCAAATATAAGACCTTTTTACACGGAAGTATATTTATATGATAGCGCGCTGTTTTCAATGTCAATTTTACATCTGATGTATTTAATAGCCAAGGAGAAACCGAAAAGGCTTGGTTCAGCTCATACTAACATCGCGCCTTATCAGGCATTTAAGGACTCTCAGGGCAAATGGTTCGCTGTCGCAATAGGTAATGATAAACAATGGGAGACTTTGTGCGAAGTGACAGGACTTAGTTCATTAATCAATGACCCAAGATTTAAATCTAATGAGAATAGAGTCAAAAACAGAGACCAATTAATATCTATATTGCAAGAAGTCTTTAGCAGAAATACCAGGGAGTATTGGCTATCCCTATTTGAAAAGGCTAAAATACCGTCATCACCTGTATATGACATTGATGAAGTCTTTAACGATCCCTATGCTAGCTATGTCTTGTTTGAGCTAAATCAAGGTTTTGGAAATATTAAACAAATAAAAGAGCCGGCAACTATAAATGGAAAAGAGCTAGCTTCAAATATACCTGTTCCTATGCTAGGGGAACATACGCAAGAAATAAAACAAAGATTTAGAAAGAAAGCTTAAATATGAGGATCTTAACTTAACTATGGTGGGTGATTAGTATGAGTGAAAATAAAAACATTAAAATTGAAAAGGATTATCCTCTAGTTTGGATTATTATTAATAGAGAAAAATATGCAAATGCTCTAGGAAGTAAAGACATGTTTGACCTAAAAGAGGCCATCGAGAGTTCGTGTAAGGATGAAAACGCAAAGTCGGTCGCTATAACGGGAGCCGGTGAAAAGTACTTCACTTCAGGCGTTGACTTAAATGAAATCTCGAGTTTAGAAGACGTAGAAGAAGCCTGGAATTATTTGTATAAAGGACTAGGTGGGGTCATCAAAGCTATTCTAAACTGCAGAGTGCCCGTTATCGCAGCCATTAACGGGTATGCTATAGGGGCAGGGTTCGATCTGATATATGCTGCCGACCTGGCCTATGCGGTAAAATCTGCTAAGTTGGGCGTTACGGCCGTTAAATGGGGCTTAATACCACCAATAACCTCCACTGTTGGCTTTATGATGGCCAACTCTAAAGCTGTGTCGTACCTAGCTTTGACAGGAGAATTGATAACGGCTGAAGAAGCGGTTAGATACGGTTTCATTAACGATGTTGTAGAAAATGTTGAGTCACTAAAGTCAAAGGTTAAAGATATAGCTGTTAAAATAAGCAATAATGATAGCTTAGCTGTAGAACAAATTAAATCATTGATATCGTCTGCCAAATTCAATCCCTACATTTATGCCGGTTCTTCTACAATTGCAGCTTTTGCAGCGAGAAAGGTAACAAGGGATAGAATTAAATCGTTGTTTAAAAATAAATAATAAAAATAATTAATTAAACGCTTTTCCTTGAACAGATGTGTATACTAGCCAGTATATACAGCAATGTAGTAAAGGTACAAATATGAATATCTGCCAATATGTAGTTAGAGTGAAAACTGTGAACTCAAATCAAAATAAAAGAAATTGGATTGTAGTGGGTATTATTACATTATTAATATTTGCTGTTTATGTTTGGCCATGGTATAGCTTTGTACATCCAACGCTCGCAGGAATACCATTTTTCTATTGGTGGGTGATAATATGGTACGTGATTTCATCGTTGCTCCTCTACTCTATAGTTAGCTTGAGAGTTAAAGGTGGGACGTCATGATAACAGCGGCCGGTTACGAGCTACTTATAACGTTCATTGTTTTGTTCATAGCCTTCGCAGTCGTTGGATTTATGGGCAGAAGCTTCAGAAAGGCGGATTTGACGCAGTTGCACGAATGGGGGTTAGGAGGAAGGAGACTGGGTACGGTTCTTCAGTTCTTCCTGCAGGGAGCTGATTGGTTCACTGCTTACTCAATATTAGCGATCCCTTCAGCCGTATTTGCTTTAGGGGCATTCGGGTTCTTTGGAGTTACTTATCAAGCAATGGTTTTCACTTTTGCAAGTCTGTTTATGCCAAGGCTGTGGAGAATATCGAAAGAGAAAGGTTATATAACCATTGCTGACTATGCAAGGGGAGAGTTCGATAGCATACTATTATCATTATCAATAGTGGTTTTGGGTATATTTGCAACGCTGTTTTACATAGCATTGCAAGTAGACGGGTTGTACGCAGTTCTTGGCACGATTCTTTTAAAATCATTCAATATTTCGCCAACTTCACCAGCTTTTAAGGAATATAGTGTTATAATATTATTTATAGCCTTTGCGGTAATAGCCGCTTTTTCGTTTACAAGCGGTGTAAGAGGCGTATCTCTTGGAGCAGTATTCAAGGACGTTTTGGTATGGACCGGATTATTAACTGTTGTAGTTGCGACACTTTATTATGTCCATGGATTTACTAACCTCTTCTCTGGTATGCCATCTAAATATTTATCTTTGCCTAGTGTCGAGGCTTTAGCGTTCACTTCGAGTATGCTAGGAGTTGTTTTTTCAGCTTATTTATGGCCTCACAATATAACAGGGTCATGGGCTGCCCAAAGCGAAGAGAGGTTGTTAAAGGGCTATGCACTAACCATATTGTACGCAATACCGTTAGCTTTAGCCGATATCATGGCTATAGCTGTCTATAAAATACCATCGGTTCATAACTTTGTGTTCCAGTTACCAGCAGCTTCAAGAGGGCTATATGTAATTCCGGGTCTGTTAGTTTCATTAGTACCTCCTTGGTTAGCCGGGCTAGCTTTACTAGGCATCTTTGTTGGAGGACTAGTTCCAGCGGCTCTAATGGCAGTAACCGTTGGCAATATGACAGGAAGGGATTTGGCAAGGATAGTCAAACCAGACATATCAACAAAAGGGCAAACTCAGATAGCTAAGTGGGCTGCCGTTGCCTTTGCCTTATTATCACTTGCATTGTTACAAGTAATTCCAATGACCTTTGCTTTCCAATTCTATCTGGTAGGGGCTGAAATAATCTTGCAATTCTTACCTATAGCTGTGATACACCCATTCTTCAAATTTATTAGGAAGGAATTCGCTATAGCAGGCTTATGGATAGGATCTCTAGTTTCAATAGTTGTAACCCTATACGCTAATCACTTCAAAGTAATATCAACAACGTTGTATCATGACATATACGTTGGATTTATAGGACTGTTAATAAATATTTTAATAGTATTAATAAGTTTAGCTTTTCCTAAAAAATCATAATCTTTTTTAAATTCTTTCTTTTTAATTGTTTAAAGAGATAGTAATGGATATCATTATCAGGAAGCCGAGGTGGGACGACGCAGACGCCCTTATCTCCAACTACTACTCATTACTAGATGAGGCCAAGGAGGACCCCTTTTTCGGTATAACGCAGCCTCACCAGAGGCCAGACCTCACCTCTGAGCACAGGTGGTTCTCAGACCTTTACGCCGCGGTGCTGAGATGGGACGCCGTTGCCTACGTGGCTGAGGCCGACGGCAGGGTCGTGGACATGTACGTTGTCAAGGGCTACAGGGGCAAGGGCATAGGCAAGGCCCTGATGAGGAAGACTATGGAGGGCTGCAATGGCAAGTTCGAGGTCATAGTCCTTGAGGTCCTCACCACAAACACCGTGGCGAAGAGGCTCTACTAGGGCATCGGCTTTAGGCCCGGGGCCTGTAGCTGAGCGTTAAACTCCTTGCATCAGCGGGCAGCAGGGAAAGTGCATGGAGATACTGGTGATAGGCGGCGGGGCCGCTGGCATGTCGGCCGCCTCCTGGGCCAGGAGGAAGGCACCTGAGGCGAGGATAACCGTCCTCGAGAGGACCAACATAATAAGCCACGCCCCCTGCGGCGTGCCCTACTACATAGGAGGGCTGTTCAAGGACTACTGGCTGCTCCAGGCCTACGACGTCAAGTTCTTCAGGGAGAGGAGGAACATAGAGGTGTTGACTAACGCTGAGGCCGAGGAGCTTGACGTAAGGTCAAGGGTCGTCGTGGCCAGGGTGGGCGGGCAGAGGGTTAAGCTGGAGTTCGACAGGCTGATAGTGGCCACCGGCGCAAGGCCCAGGAGGCTCCTCAGCGCTGACGCCAGGGTGCTTTACGTTCACCACCCAGCAGACGCTGAGGCTGCCAGGAGGGCGGCGGAGGCAGCCAGGGAGGTCACGGTGGTCGGGGGAGGGGTCCTGGGCGTTGAGGTGGCGGAGCAGCTGAGGAACATGGGCAAGGCGGTCCACCTGGTGCACAGGGGGCCCTACCTGATGAGCAGGGACCTGGACGAGGAGCTGGGCTCGGCCCTCACGCAGATGGCCAGGGGGGCCGGCATAGACGTCAGGCTCGGGGTTACCTTGTCTGAGGTAAATGACGGCAGGGTGAGGCTCAGCGACGGCTCGTACCTGAACTCGGACCTGGTGATAGCGGCCGTCGGGGTTGAGCCGAACGTCGACCTCGTGAGGGGGCAGCTGAGGCTCGGGCCCCACGGCGCCATAGCGGTTAACGACAGGATGGAGGCGACCTACGACTACGTCTTCGCGGCTGGCGACGTGATGGAGCACAGGAACCTGGTCACAGGGCAGCCCGACTGGAGGCCCCTGGCCCCCATAGCTAACAAGTCAGGCCTCGTGGCGGGGGTCAACGCCGCCGGGGGAGACAAGAGGTTCCCCGGGGTCCTGGGCGACATAGTTACCAGGTTTGAGGGGGTTGCCTTCGGCAGGGTGGGCCTTAACGAGAGGGAGGCCAGGGAGGCGGGGATCAGGTACGTGACCTCAATAATAACGACGAGGTCGAGGGCCAGGTACTACCCAGGAGGGGGCGACGTGACTGTGAAGCTCCTGGCCGAGGAGTCGAGCGGGATCATAATAGGGGGCCAGGTCGCTGGGCCAGAGGAGGTCATAGGCAGGCTGGGCGTTATAGCGGCAGCGATCATGAAGAGGATGACGGCCGAGGAGCTGTTCTTCGTGGAGATAGGCTACCACCCGAGCTCAGGCAGGGCCTGGGACCCCGTCGTGCTGGTTGCCAGGCAGCTCATGAAGGTGTGAGCCTCTGGGTGACCATTCTCGTGCCTGGCCACAAGCAGTGACAGAGTCAGCTCAAGCCCTTCCGCCCCTGCCAGGCTTAAAGCCTTCCTCGAGGCGCCTCCTGTTGACCTTAGTACTGTCTTGGTGAAGGGCGTGGGGAGGCCCAAGGTAATAGTGATAGCTGGCGGCTCCTCCTCCAGGTTCGGCTCAGACAAGCTGTTGGTCCTCATTGACGGAAGGCCGCTGATATCGAGGGTCCTTGAGGTGGCCAGGGAGGTCGGTGACGTCATCCTGGTCTCCTCGCGTGACGAGATCTCAAGGCTTGGCGGGCTGCTGGGGGACGTGAAGGTAGTTGAGGACCTGCCCCGGCTCCCCTGCGGCGGCCCGCCAAGGGGGGTTGCAAGCGCCGTGGGGCAGGTGAGCTCAGGTACCGTGCTCATAGTGCCCGGCGACGCGGCCTGGGCAACGGCGGAAGGGCTTGAGGCCCTGCTTGAGCACTGCTCTGATGGGCTGGCCTCGCCGCTGATGGGCCACGGCTTCGTCGGCTCGTCATTTCTCTGCGGCCCCGCAGACATGATAAAGGAGGCTGTGAGGCTCATGTGCTCCAAGGCCTCGCTTGGGCTCAGGGCCAGGATGACCGACCTGCTGAGGTCCTCAAGGTCTAGACTTGTTGGAGCCTCCCTGCTAGGGGGCCAGGGACAGTTCTACGACCTTGACGTCCCGGGGGACAGGCCCCCGCGGTCAAGGGGGCCGCGCAGGATCATTGAGGTGGACCCCACAACGTACAGGAGGGCCCTCTCACTTGCCCTGGCGGGCAGGCCGCGCGAGGCCGCCGCGGCCTTCCAGGAGGAGTCCAAGGCCTACAGGCGCTTGAGGGTCTGGCACCTCGAGCTTCACTCACTGCTTGACGCCCAGTCCCTCGGCCTTGACGTTGCCAAGAGGGTTGAGAAGCTGAGGCTGACGCTCAGGAGGCCTTCTCGACCCTGACGGCGGTCACCTTGTACTCAGGTATGTGAGATATCCTGTCGACAGCGGGCGAGACTACGCGGTTGATCGAGGCCTCAGGGTGATGTACTGTCGCGAACACTATGCCTTTGGAGACCCTCCTCGATACCCTGGCCCTGATCAGCGTTGAGCCCCACCTGCTGGTCACCCTCACCATGTCGCCGTCGCTTATGCCGAGGGCCTTCGCGTCATCCTCGCTTATCTCTATGAAGTCCTCTGGCTCTATTACCTGGTTGCCCGTGCGCCTCGTCATTGAGCCCATGTTGAAGTGGTAGAGGGTCCTGCCTGTTATCAGCGTGAGCGGGTACTCCTCAGTGGGCTGCTCAGGCGACGGTATGTATGCCACCGGCCTCAGCCTAGCCTTCTTACCTATTGTGAACTGACCTACGTGAAGCACCTTGACGGGCGGGGCGTCGAGACGTGGGGTCGGGTACGGGAGGCCCCCCTCCTTATCCAGCCTCTCATAGGTTATGCCGTAGACGGCAGGCCAGGCGGACCTTATCTCGTTCCACACGTCCTCCGGTGACGAGTACCTGAAGTAGTCGCCGTAGCCCATGGCGTTGGCCAGCCTAATTATTATCTGCCAGTCAGGCAGGGACTCGCCCAGGGGCTCTATGACCTTCCTCACCCTCTGTACCCTCCTCTCGGCGTTGGTGAACGTGCCGTCCTTCTCAAAGGAGCTAGCCGCTGGCAGGAACACGTGGGCGTACTTTGAGGTCTCGTTGTGGAACATGTCTATAAGGACGAGGAGCTCCAGCTTGGAGAGGGCCTTCTCCGTCATCTCCCTGTACGGGTGTGACATCACTACGTCCTCCCCGAACACTATCAGCGCCTTCAGGTCACCTCTCATAGCGGCCTCTACCATCTCTATGCCGTCAAGCCCTGGGTTGGGGTTCAGCTTGACCCCCCACAGCTTCTCAAACCTCTCTATGTTCTGGGTCAGCGGCACTGCGCCAGGCAGCTTCTTAGGGTGGTCGCCCATTATTGCCGTGCCCTGGACGTTGTTCTTGCCCCTCAGGGGTATGAGGCCGGAGCCGGGCCTGCCCACGTTGCCCGTGATCAGGGCCAGGTCTATGAGCTGGTATATGATTTCAGTTCCCTGAACGTGCTCAGTCGCGCCGAGGCCCCAGAGTATCATTGAGGGTTTATTAGTGGCGTAGAGCCTCGCCGCCTCCCTTATGACGTCAGCCCTGACCCCTGTAACCTTCTCCGCGAACTCAGGCGTGTAGTTGCTTACCACCTCCTTGAACTCCTCAAGTCCCTCAACTCTCTCCGACACGAACTCCTCGTCTATGAGGCCCTCGCTCACTATGACGTTAGCCATGGCGTTGAAGAGGACTACGTCGGTGCCGGGCCTCAGGGCCATGTGATAGTCCGCGTACTCGGCTATCTCGGTCCTCCTCGGGTCCACCACAATAAGCTTCACCCTGCCCTGCTCCGCCAACATCTTGATCCTGTTCCCTATCACTGGGTGGTTCTCAGTTGTGTTGGAGCCGACCACCATTATGGTGCGGGCCAGGTCTATGTCCTCAAAGGTGTTGGTAGCGCCCCCGGTGCCGAGCATGTCCTCAAGCCCCTGGGCCGAGGGCTCGTGGCAAACCCTAGCGCAGCTGTCAACGTTGTTAGTTCCCAGGACCACCCTGGCGAACTTGCCCGCCAGGTACTCCTCCTCGTTGGTGATCCTGGCGCCTACCAGGACCCCCACGCTCCCAGGGCCGTACTTGGCCAGTATCTCCTTCAGCCTTGAGGCCACGAAGGAGATCGCCTCGTCCCAGCTGACCTCGCGCCACTCCCCGTTGACCTTGATGAGCGGCCTCAGCACCCTGTCCTGCGAGTATACGTAATCCCAGGCGTACCTGCCCTTAACGCACAGGTTCCCCCTGTTAACAACGGACGTCCTGGAGGGCCTGACGTCCACAATCCTCCCGTCCTTGACCCCTACCTCCAGCTCGCAGCCGACCCCGCAGTAGGGGCATGTGGTCTTAACCCATGTGTCAGGCCACCCATAGGTCAGCACGCTCCTGTCCTCCAGGGCCCCCGTGGGGCAGACGTCAACGCAGAGGCCGCAGCTCACGCAGGAGCTGTGGGCGAGGTCGGGGCCGTCAGGCCTTATCATTATCCTACCGCCCCGGCCCCACGCCCTCCAGACGTGGTAGCCCTGGACCTCGTCGCATGCCTTCACGCACCTGAAGCACTTGATGCACCTGTTCATGTCAACAACTATGTACGGGTGGCTGTTGTCAATCAGGTCGGGCCTTGAGGTTCCCTGGGGCTCCACTCCGTACTTGCTGAGGGCCACGTGGAACTCCTTGAAGGGGTACTTGACGTACGCGTCCCGCGGGTAGTTCATCGCGAGGAGCCTCAGCACCTCCCTCCTGACCTGGTTCACCTGCTCGCTGTCTGTCCTGACCTCCATGCCGTCCTGGACCTTTGTGGTGCAGCTTGTTGTAAGCCTGCCGTTCACCTCGACCACGCACAGCCTGCAGGAGCCCTGGGGGCTGAGCCTGTCATCGTAGCAGAGGCTGGGCACGTAGTAGCCGAGCCTCCTGAGGGCCTCGAGGAGGCTCAGGCCCTCCTCAACCCTATGCTCAACTCCGTTAACCTTGATCGTGGCGGTCATACGGCTCACCCCCTCACCATCTCGTCTGCGCCCTTGGCCAGGAACGAGAGTATGGCGTCCCCTGTGCCCTGGCCGTGGCCGCAGAGGCTGGCTGACCTCATGACCGTGGCTATTGACTTCAGCTCATCCGCCTCCTCAGGCATCAGGTACCCCCTGCCGAGCGCCGCCTCAAGTATCTCGTCGGCCCTGGCGGTGCCTAGCCTACAAGGGAAGCACTTGCCGCATGACTCAAAGGCCGCGAAGTGAACTATCTCGTGAAGGAGCTCGAGCAGGCTGGTGTCGTCGCTGAAGGCTATCACGTTACCGTGCCCGAGGCTGGCCCCTATCTCCCTGAGCTCCTCGACGCCCAGCCTCACGTCAAGCTCCTCAGGCCTTATGAAGGAGGCCAGCGGCCCTCCAACTATCACGCCCTTTAGCCTCCTGCCGCCCTTGAGGCCGCCTCCCATGTCGTAGACTACCTCCTTAAGTGGGACGCCGAACTCTACCTCATAGAGGCCGGGCCTCTCGAACAGGCTGTTGAGGCTGAGCACCTTTGTGCCCCTGCTCTTATTGTAGCCCATCTCCGCGTACTTGTCGCCCCCGTTCTCGACGATCCAAGGCACGTTGGCAAGCGTCTCAACGTTGTTTACGACTGTGGGCATGCCGAACAGGCCCCTCTCTGTGGGGTAAGGCGGCCTCGGCATAGGCTCTGGCCTCCTGCCCATTATGGCGTTTATCATCGCTGTCTCCTCGCCGACCACGTAGGAGCCTTTGCCCACGTGGACCTCAAACTCGACTGGGACCCCCTTTGATGCGGCTGGGCCCGCGTAGCCCGCCTCGTAGAGCTCCCTTACCGCCCTCCTGACCGAGGCCACGGCCTCAGGGTACTCCCTCCTTATGTAGAAGTATACCTTTGAGGCGCCTATGGCGTAAGCTGCTATCAGGGCGCCCTCAAGCACGAGGTAGGGGTCCCACCACATCAGGAACTTGTCAACGTATGCCCCCGCGTCCCCCTCGTCGCCGTTGACTATAACATACTTAGCTGGCGCCCTCTGCCGGTACGCGGACTCCCACTTAAGCCCGGTGGGGAAGTAGGCGCCTCCCCTGCCCCTTAGCTGGGACCTCTTGACCTCCTCTATGACCTCGCCCTGGGTCATCCTGAGCGCCTTCTCAAGGCCCCTCATGCCTCCAAGCTCGAGGTACTGGCCGAGCGAGCTGACGGGCCCCTTGACTATGTGCCTCAGCACGACGGCCCTGCTGGACCTCACCTCGATGTGGGGGACCCCGCTGGTCCGAGAGCTTGACGGCCCCACGTAGCACTTGCCAAGGCAATAAGTTGGCGGCTCCTGCCTGACTGCCATCTCCCAGGCCTTTGGGTTAAGCGACCTGGCCACGTAGCAGGCCAGGCCCCTACAGTGCTCCTCGCTTACAACTACCTTAGAGAAGGAGTAAAAGGACTCCACCTCAGGCCTCAAAACGGCCTTCGCGGGCAACTCTTTAACCAGTATACGACAATAGAAGGGCTTCTATAAGTAGTTTGTTAAAGGCGATTAACCGTCCACGAATCTTTAGGCGTTCACGAAACCTATCTTTACTTTTAAGATATTTTAACTATTGCGTTAATAATTAATAACTTAAGGCGTCCATATTCATCAGCACCGCTTGCCTGGCTTCCTAGCGTACGTCTTTGAACAGCAAATAGAAGGCGGCCGTGGCTGCCGTGTAGAGGGAGGCCGTTATGAAGAAGGGGAGGGTCAGGTCACCTGTCGAGAACATGTAGCCCGTGACCCAGGGCCCTACGGACCTGGGCAGGCCG
>Ga0081534_100511_pt1 | contig 12364 bp, 14 predicted proteins | sample MonGeyMetagenome_FD_71019 | JGI IMG/M metagenome (GOLD analysis project Ga0081534, IMG submission 71019) | Hypoxic/sulfidic aquatic microbial communities from Monarch Geyser, Yellowstone National Park, USA - MG (SPAdes) v1 (version 2) | ecosystem: Environmental > Aquatic > Thermal springs > Hot...
AAGCAAATAGAGAACTATTATATAAATATTATAATGAATAGCGCCGCCGGTGGGACTTGAACCCACGACCTGCCGGTTAACAGCCGGCTGCTCTACCAACTGAGCTACGGCGGCATATATATAGATTACTTAATAAATTTTTAATAATCTTTTTATATCTCACTTTCTATAAATAGTTTATGGATATATTGGGTATAGGGTTAAAGTTATCTTTGGAAGAAGGTAAGGTAACAATAAAAAAGGAAAAGGAAAAGATAATATTGGAATATAATAATAAAACAATAGCATCATCAAATTATAAAGATTATAAAAAGAATTGGCAAGCTACATTATTAATAAAAGATAATAAAATAAAATTGATAGAAAGTAATGTAAATTTATATGTATATAATTTTAACGATTTGAGTGATAAAAATAAAATTTACGGTCTAAATCAATTAATATATTTAGGATATTTATTAAAAAAATCTGAAGAATTTATATTAGAATATGATAAATATTTATTATCTCCAACTGAAAAAATATCTATAGGAAATGGGAAAATTGGATCAGATTTTGATTCAAAATTAATAAATGAGGAAAAGATTGCTAGAGATATATTATATGTTACAGATGGCCTTTTAATTATTAATAATATTATCTAAATAATTTTTTAATAATTTAATTTTATTTTTAAGCTCTTCATTTTTTATCCTTTCTATTTTATCATTATTCAATCCCATAGTAATCCATATTAATGAATCTATATGTAGTAATGGTATATTTATTTCTTTTGATAATTTTATCCAATAATCTTTATCTTTACTAATTTTCCCAATTCTATTATCTATTGGTATAAATATTTCAAATGGAAATATTATTTTATATCCAATAATTCTTAATCCATAACCATAAATTTTTGTTGAAAATACTATCGTCTTATCATAAATATTTTGTCCCATTACTTTTGCAATTTCTGAATTAAATTTAACTAAATCATCTTTATAAATTAATAAATCTTTGTCTTTAATCCAATTATAAATTCTATTCAATCTTTTTATCTTTATTTCTTTATATCTTCTATTATATAAATCTATAAAAGATAAAAAATTATTATATATATCATCATTATGCTTAGAGAAATATATAGAAAATATTTTCCAGAATTCTTCTCCTTTATATGATAATTGAAATGCCAATAAAGAATTTATTACAATAAGCTTTAGAAACAAATTTTGATTTTTAATATTTTTATATAAAAATCTTAAATATTTATATTGTAAATCATAATTTTCTTCAAAATATAATATTTCTTCAATACTAAATTTAGATAAAATATCTATAAGATCCATTTATTAAAATTTTAAATAAATTATATAAATGGAAATAAATGAAGAGGAATTCTTTTATTATTTAGATAGAGAATATAAAAAGTTGGAATTAATATTTAAAAATATAAAATTTTTAGATAATAGATTTGAAGATTTCCTTATATCTTATTATAAAGATTTAAAATATTTTTATGAGAAAAAAGATTTTGTAAAAGCATTTGAATTGGAAAATTATATTTGGGGAATTCTAGATACATTAATTAATTTAAAATTAATTGAAGTACCTGAAGAATATAAAAAATGGTTTAAGTTATTTATTTAAACTTTCATATATTCTAATTAATTCATTTAATTTTGCAATTCTCTCTCCATTTATAATTCCAAACTTTACAAATGGAACCTCATATCCAACTGCTAAATGTGCTAATATATTACTTTCAGTTTCTCCAGATCTATGAGATAATATTGGTATAAGACCATTTTCTTTGCAGAATTTTACAGCCTCATATGCTTTAACAACCGAACCTATTTGATTTGGTTTTATTATAACACCCTTAATTGATTTATATACTAAAGATTTCTTTATCCTTTCTATATTTGTTACAGTTAGATCATCTCCGATAATTAAACTCTTTGTACTATTATTTATTTCTGCAAATCCCTCAAAATCTTCTTCATATAATGGATCTTCAACATAAAATAGATCATATGTATCTATAAGAAACTTTACATATTTTATTTGATCCTCTCTAGAAAATACTTTATTTTTATATCTATAAGAACCATCTTTATATAATTGATCTGCAGCAAAATCAACTCCAAGATCAACTTTTATATTATAATCCATCTTAACTTCATCAAAGACCATTTTTATTATATTAAATACTGTTTCATCTTCAAGAGATGTTGTCCATGCACCTTCATCATTCCTTCCATATAAAAATTTATCATCTAATAATTCCAATCTTTTTCCCAATAATTTATGTATATATGATGCAACAAAGATGGATAAAGGTAAATTATCTGTATCTGGAGAAACTAAAAATTCCTGAATATTTGTGCTTCTACCTTTTGAATGTGCACCACCACCAACGACATTTGCCAATATTCTTATATTTATTTTTGGATTTTTATTAAAAAATTGATAAATTGGTTTTTCTTCATAATTTGACCATGCCCTTAATATAGCGTATTCTGTAGCAATTAATGTATTACCCCCATATCTCTTTATTCCTCCAATTGATTCGAATTCATTTTCAAATTCTTTTAAATCTTCTAAAGATGCTATATCAAATGTTTTAAGAAAATCTACTAATTCATTATTAAATAATTCAGCAGCTTTTTTAGGATCTAAATATGTAACTTCACCAGAACCTTTACTTGCACCTTCAGGAGCAGCTTCTGAATAACCATTTATTTCAACTTCTAATGTAGGATCCCCTCTAGAATTTAAAACTACTCTTGCTTTTGCAGATTTAATTTCCATAAATAAAAATATTTATAGAAGTCATTTATTCCTTTAATTAACTACTAAAAAGTAAATCACGACAGTGTATATCCATTAGATATTGGATTATCATAGTAATATACATAAATAGTAGAACCTGCTGGGGAAGAAGATATTCCAAAACTATTCATATTGACTGTCATATTTATTAGAAATATTGTATTTTGAGGTATTGTACCATTTATATATGAGGTAGTAGATGAAGGATCCGTTATATTATATATATAACATTCTAAATATCCTCCAGCATTTCCACTTAAAGCTAAAGGACATTTTTGACTTTTTCCACTGGTAGAAGTAAACTCTACTAAAAGATTATTTGCAACTAATTGAGTAGATCCTATATTTTGGGCTAAAATTGCTATATTACCATTTGAGTCATAAGTTACTTGTAGTATTTCAACTTGAGCACCTAGATTTGTAACTTGACTACTAACATAACCTCTTGCCCATCCAACTATAATTGCACCTAAAGCTACTGTTAGAGCAATTAATATAATTGTTGCAATCAAAGGAGATACAGCCTTTATTTTCATAATATATTTAAAATTTTAGTAATATATAAACCTTATACCTTCTTCTTTATATTTACTTTTAACCTTTCCCATGGTCTTCTATCTATTAGTTTTCCATCTAAAAAAATTGAATAATCATTAAAATAAAAAATAAATTTTGATATGCTCTTTGGAACTATATATATTTTATCTTTACTCTTTATATAAAATGTATTTTTTGTTTCATCTATTATCTCTCCATATATACCTTTTAAACTTTTTATTTTACAATCATATACCTCTACATTTAATCCAATAAATTCATAAGATAAAAAATATTTATTCAATTTCATTAGATATTTCTATATTTTCTTCCTTAAAACCTAAATCTAATAATAATTTCTTTATTTTTTCTCTATGATCCCCCTGCAATTCTATTAAATTATCCTTATATGTACCCCCACAACCCAACTTCTGTTTTAAACTCTTCAATGTTTCCTTTGCAATAGATGGGTCTATACCCTCTATAATTGTGACAATTTTCCCATAACTCCTTTTTTCAGCCCTTACAATAATCTTCTGAAACTCCTTCTCTATTTCCTTTGTTGTATTCTCTAAATCTATTGGAAGACCTGAGAAAAGTTTCTTTTTCATCCCATAACAATATTTTCTCTGGCCATTTTCTTTCTTAGATTCCTTATTGCTTTTGTATTACTTCCCAAATTTTTTCTTCTTGCATTGCTTCTCAATTTTATTAATTCCAACAAGGTGTTCTGGTCCACCATTATAATATAATGATTCTCAATATAATATTTAAATTTTATATTCAATATCTTCAGGCCTCCAATATGGATTAATTCCATCAATTATATTCATATTATTTTTATACCATAAAATTCCAGTCCATGCAATCATTGCACCATTATCATTTCCTAAATCTAAGGGAACAGTCCCAAATTTTACATTTCTTTCATTACACATTAAATATAAAATTTCTTGTAACCTCTTATTTACTGCAACTCCACCAGTTAATCCAAATTCTTTCTTATCTAATAAAGATAATCCCCTTTCAGATATTTCTGCTAACATTGAAAATATATATTCTTGAATAGAATATGCTAAATCATCTATATTAATATTTTCCCTTTTTATTATATTTCTTATATACGTATATATCCCTCCCAATTGTATATCCATTCCTTTAACAGAATAAGGTAATTTTATTAGATTTTTTCCATTTTTTGATAATTCTTCAATTTTTGGACCAGCAGGAAATCCAATATTTAATAATCTACCAACTTTATCTAAAAAGTTTCCCACACCCATATCTAAAGTCTCTCCAACAATTCTATATTTATTTCCTTCAAATGATAATAGCATTGTATTTGCTCCTGAAACTAATAAAATTAAAGGATCGGTAAATTTATTATATAATTTAACTATTTCAGCATGTGCTATTAAATGATTTACTCCAATTAAATTTGAATTAAATATCTTAGAAAATAATTTACCACTAAAATATGCTTGAACTAATGTTGGATATAAACCAGGTCCTGCAGAATATGAAATTAAATTTATTTTTCTTTCAAAATCATTTAAATTATTTATATATGAATTTAAATTATTTTCTAATTCTTTATTATCAGAAACTATTTTATTATTTTCAACCCATATTCTATTATTATTATATATTATATACCTTCTTCTATTCCATGGTTCATCATAAAATATTTCTTCAGATCCTTCTAACTTATTTTTTATTTCATATAATGCATCTACAATATAAAATTTACCATCTAATTTCTTAAAAATAAATCCAGCCTTCCATACAGAATTTCTTAAAATATTAATACTCTCCTTTGAATGTAATTCTGCAGCTTCTCTTGGATGTATTCCTCCTTTCTCACTTTTATATATTATTCTTTCATTAGAATATATATTTCCATTCTCATCAACAATTCCAATTGAATATGTATGAGCAGTAGATTCTATTCCTAAAGAAATTATCATTGAGATTTTTGTGATTTAAATTCTTCATATATTTGATTGAAATCTTTATTTCCATATTCTTCTATTTTAGTATTTATTTGTACAATTTCCGGAGAAATAGTATTTCCCCTAACCAATTTTTTAACTCTTACCTTTTTATTTTTATCATACCATACATATTTTTTATTCATTCCTTCAACATAATTTACCATTGGAGCACCTTCGAATCCAGAACCACCAGTTATCCTTAATTTATATCCATCTAAATTAATTATTGATCCATCAATTATATCTCCAATTTTCTTACCTATTAAAGATTCATCTTTTGTTTGTACTTGAATAGACTTTCCAGTCTTTGGATCTGATACTACAACTTTAAATATAATTTCCTTTCTCTTGTTTGCCATTTTATATCAATTATGGAAAATATTTTTATTCTTTAATGAAAAATTTTTATATAACAAATACTCTAAATTTATTATGAAGGAGCTATTACATATTGAACAAAATGATGAATTTCCAAATTTTTTTAATGGAATAATATTAAATTTACCAGATACAAATGCAATAAATGTAATAGATTTTGATTTGAATATAAATACCTATACAAATTTAAAAGTATCATATCCTTTCTATTTTGGATTTATTCCTAGAACTTTTATTGATAATTATCCATTATTTTTCTCTTTTTTCTCAGACAAAAAATTTAATATACTTAATTTATTAAAATTAGAACCTCTATACTTTTTTAAAGTTCCAAAAGATATTACAATAAACATAGTTTATTCAAAATTACCTGATCAAAGTATAAATATAGATAAGAATAGTATTGAAAATATATTAAAGGATTTCTTTGAAGTAGATACTATACCTTCATTATCAAAACCTTCCCATATTTTAGAAAATACAAACAGAGAATATAAAAGAAAATTTAGTAAAATTAAAAAATTATAATCCCCAAGCAGGGTTTTCTTTTCTCATTATATTTGCTATTTCTTTTAATATTTCCTTTTGTTCATCATTTAAAATATCCTTATTTTCCTTAAATTTCCTATAATCATTTTCAGATATAAAAGTATATAATATATCATCTTCAAATAAATTTCTTCCAACTATCGCATCATCTATAGATATTGCAACCTTATCATTTTTTATAGCTACATCTATATTCTTTTTTTCTTTTTGTATTGCCAAAATTCTTCCAATTATTTTTCCATCTAAATTAATTAAATATACATCTTTTCTTATTTCCCCTCCTAAAACTTCAATCCCAACAATTGCAGGATTTGATCTCCTAAATATATTTCCCTTCAATATTCTTATCTTTCCTATTGGTGGTAATTCTCTTAATATTTTTTCTTTATTATATTTTATATCATTAATATATTTCTCAATTTTTTCAATCAAATCATATATAACATTTGATATTATTAAATTTATATTTGAAGATTTCACATATTCTTCATCATTCTTATTTATTCCAATATTAAATCCAACTATAACAGAATATTGAGGATATTTTTCTTTCATAGATAATGCAATATTTACATCTTCTTTATTTATATCCCCTATATCAGCTTTTTTTATTGGTATATTTCTATCTCTTAACATTTTTATTAATACTTCTAATGATCCCAAAGTATCTGCTTTAACAATAATACCTTCCTTATCAGTTTGAAATATTATGTTTTCAATATCTTTCTTTAATTTTTCTTCTATTTCCTTTAATTCTTTTTCATCATTATATACATAGATTGTAGAACCTGGTAGAGCATTATCTAATCCATCTGCTGATATTCTTATCCCACATGCAGCATATGCAACATCTATTTCTTTAAATTTATTTCTACTAGTGAATCTAATATCTGTTAAAGGTGCTGGTTTTAATATTAATTTTACTTTTGTTGTTTTAATACCATCTTTTGATAAAAAAGCAATTTTATCACCTTTCTTTATTTTTCCATCATATAATATTATATCTATTACACTACCTAAACCCTTTTCTTCTTTTACTTCTAAAATTACACCAATACCATTTCCTTCAACATTTATTTTTAATTTTTCTTCTAAATATCTTTGAGAAAGTCCTGCAATTAATAGCAATAAATCAGGAATACCTTCTCCAGTTTTTGAAGAAATTGGAACAATTGCAACCTGCTTTCTAAAATCCTTTACTCTATCATATCTATCAGAATCAAATCCTAATTCATATAATTTAGTTACAATATTATATGTATATTCTTCTAATTTGTTTATTACTTTTTGATCTTGATATTTTATACTTTCTATAAATGGTTTATTTTCATAAGGTTTCCATCCATCTATTTTATCTATCTTATTTAATGCAATTAAAAATGGTACTTTTAATTGTTTACATATTTCTATTGCTTCATATGTTTGTTTCTGAAATCCATCCAATATATCTACTACAATAATTGCTAAATCTGAAACAGATCCCCCTCTTTTTCTTAAATTACTAAATACTTCATGACCAGGAGTATCAATAAATAACAAAGAAGGAATTTTTAGATCAAATTTAAACATATTTAATAGTGATTTTGATATTTCCTTAATTACATCAATCGATACTTCAGTAGCTCCGATATGCTGAGTCATTTCACCAGCTTCTTTTTTTGTATAAGATGTATTTCTAATCTTATCTAATAGAGAAGTTTTACCAGCTCCAACATGACCTAAAACAACAATTATTGGAGATCTTATCATTTAAAAATAATTTATAAGAAAAACTTTTATTTATGGCCATGTCCATCTTCTATATAAACCTTTTTCATTTGCAAAATTATCTGCTTTTTGATATGATTCTATTGTACCAATATCAAACCAATATTCACTATTACCATCATATACATATCCATATATTTTTTCTCCTCTTTTTATTAAATATTCGAAGAAATTTCCCATGGAATCTTTACTATAATTAGAATTCATATATTCATCCAATAAATGCAATTTTCCTTTTGGAATATAATATATTCCAGTGGATATTGTAGTATATAATGGATTTTGGGGCTTTTCATAAAATTCTTTTATTATATTATTTTCTATTTTTACTACCCCATAATTTTTTGCATCATTATAATTTTTTATATCATATACTGCCAAAGCTATAGAATTATTTTCATTTCCTAATTTAATTATTTTATTTAAATTAAAGCTAAATAAATTATCTCCCAATAATATTAATAGATTATTACTTATGCTCATTTCTTTTATTGCATAATGTAAGCCTCCAATTGATCCTAGCTTATTTTCTTCAGAATTTGATGGTTCAATTACCAATCTTATTTTTCCAATTTGAGAGTATTCATAAAAAGAATATAATGCTGCTAGAATGTGTCTAAAATGATTTTCATATTTTTTATTTGTTGATATAATTATTTCATCTGAACCTGTTTCTAATGCTTTTTCTATTATATAATATATTAAAGGTACACCTCCTACTGGAAATAATGGCTTTGGTACATAATCTGATAATGGTTTAAATCTCTTTGCATAACCACCTGCTAATATTAAAGTATCTAAACTCATAAAGAAAAATTATCAAAAAAATTTATGAATAAAATAGTTCATAATTTCCAAATCCTTGAGGTATAAATGTACTATTTGTAGATATTATATTTCCATTACCTGCTACTATCTTTTCTACAATATAACTAGTAGCGGATGGTAGATTAATAAATGTAATATTTCCATTTATATTTCCTATTATTGATATTCCCTCATAATAATTATATAATGTGTTATTTACATTTGTACTAGATATTACACTACTTAAACTATTTATGAATCCTTGTGAATTATTATAATATACATTTACACTTCCTGTAGATGTTGTTAAATTATTTATATATCCACTTCCATATATTTCAATACCTAGTTGTGAATTATATAATGATATATTTGTTGCATTACCTGTTAAATAATATCCAAATAATCCTCCATTTGTTGTTACATTTATTATATTATTTGGTTGAGTTATATATAATCCAAATACTTGTCCTACTTTTATATAATCATTTTCTATATTATTTCCTGAAGATGTTAAATATATTCCAAATATGTTTGATTGTATATTGTTATTTATTATATTATTATTATTTCCATTATTTATTTTTATTCCAAATATATTTGATATTATATTACTATTTTCTATTACATTATTTACTGCATTTCCATCAAAATCTATTCCAAATATTTGTCCATTTACATTTGAATTATTTATTATTACATTATATGGATTATCAATATATATTCCCCATACTGAAGATTGAATATTTGTATTTTCTACTGTTGAATTTTGTATATAACCATATATTGATCCTATATTTCCATTTATTGTAGAATTATATACATTTACTACTGATGGATTCTTTACATCTATTCCAAATAATCCCGAATTTATATTATCATTTATTAAATTAATAGTTCCATTTTCTACATTTATTGCAAATAGATTTGTATTAATATTTATATTCTGTATTGTTACATTTGATGATTCTACATCTATAACGGGTAATCCTGGATTTGCAGGTTCAAATATTGTATTTTGTCCTAATAATGTTATATTATTACCTTGTGGGTTTATTACTAGGTTTACTAAATATACTCCTGGAGAGAATACTACTACAGGTATAGAACTATTAATTGCTGAATTTATTATTCCTTGTATTTGCGTACTACTTAATGTTGGATTTACTACTGATACATTATATGCATTTTGTGATATATATATTACCTGTGGATTTGTATATTGACTTAGTCCATAATTATTATATGCATATACTCTATACCATATTGAATAGTATCCATTACTACCTACTGCTGCATATTGTTGTAATATTCCATTATATAATATATCTGAACATGAATTTGCTATTGTTATCCATTGATTGCTTGTTTGATTTAATAATTGTATATTACAATAATCTTGTCCTAATGTATTATCATATACATTTGCACTAATTTCTAATAACCATATATTTTCTTGCGTACCATTTGATGGTGTGGGATATACATATGATACATTAAATGTTGGCGAAGGTAATGTATAAACATATATTCCAGTTGAATTTGTTTGTCCAAAGGGATTCGATGTTGATAATTGTATTGTAATATTTCCACCATTTGGTATAATATTATATAATCCTGGTAAATTATATGACGAATTTTCATAATTTAATTGGATAATATTATTACCTGGTGTTACACTTATACTATATGTCTGTCCATTTATTGTTACATTTACATTTTGATAATTCGTATAGAATGAAATATTTAGTTGATAATAGTTTGATACTGAATTATTAGATGGAGAAATAATATATATTTCTGGATTAACTATAGGAATTACTGTAATTGTAGTAGAATTCGTAACTCCGTTTGATGCAACACCATTTATAGTTACACTATAAGTACCTGGTTGTATATTACTATTTGCACTTACAGTTAAACTTACTGATGCATTTGGAGTAACTTGAGTACTTGATAATGAACAAGATAAATAACTACTATTTGTTGAACAAGATAAAGTAACAGATGCAGAGGCTCCACCACTTAGCTGAGTAATATTTATTATTGTAGAATTCGAAGAACCAGCATTTACATACATACTATTTGGTCCTTGTATAGAAAATGAATATGGTTGTACATTAATTGTTATAGTAGTAGAATTAGTAGCTCCATTTTGTGCTGTACCTGAAATTGTTACTGAATATGTTCCTGGAGTAATTGAAGATGAGGCAGTAACAGTTAAACTTACTGATGCATTTGGAGTAACTTGAGTACTTGATAATGAACAAGATAAATAACTACTATTTGTTGAACAAGATAAAGTAACAGATAATGAGGACCCGCTACTTAATTGAGTAATATTAATTGTTGCCGAATTAGAAGAACCCACATATGTATTAATACTACTTGGTCCTTGTATAGAAAATGAATATGGTTGTACATTAATTGTTATAGTAGTAGAATTCGTAACTCCGTTTGATGCAACACCATTTATAGTTACACTATAAGTACCTGGTTGTATATTACTATTTGCACTTACAGTTAATGTTACTGATGCATTTGGAGTAACAGTTGTATTTGATAGTGAACATGTTAGATTTGAATTACTTGTTGAACAAGATAAAGTAACTGGCAAAACAGTATTTCCTGTTAATTGATTTACATAAATTGTTGTTGAATTACTATAATTTGTATAAACATCTATACTACTTGGTCCTGTAATATCAAAAGTAAATACTGGAAATCCTAATACTAATGCTGAAACATATTCCGTCGATCCTGCACCAGGAGTAACAGTAAATGAAACACTATAAGTACCTGGAGCTGAATCATTACATACTGCAGCATATACAGTAGCTGCAGTTCCAGAAGATGTTAAAAATAATTGAGAACATCCAGTAGGTAATGTTACCCCACTAATAGTACCTCCATTCTTTGTTCCTCCCGAAGATAATAATATTAATACCGTATCATTTTGTCCTGAAACTGTATATGAAACTGTTACTGTAGTTTTCTTAGTATATGAATTTGTAAAAGTAGTTAAAATAACTGGAACAGAATAATTATTTATAGAAACTCCACCTATTACATAACTTGTAGCTGTAGTAGTAAATGAACATGAATTTGTACTAGAATTTCCAATTACTGCATAATTTCCATTATTTACCATTACATTAAAGCTTGGAGTGAGAGTTGAACCTGCAGATGCGGCAACACAATAGTATAAATTTGCTGTAGATAATGTTATACTCTTAGCTTGAGCACTATTACTTCCAACAACATCCGCTCCAACCTGTGAATATATATTAAATGTAAAAATTAACAATAGAAAGCTTACTATAGTAAAATATAATATTCTTTTTATTTCCATGAGATATTAGGAAACATTGTCCAATATAAAATTATGATTGTTAATAACCTTAATCATTTATGATAATCGAACCCGGGCCCGGGGGGATTCGAACCCCCGATCTTCGGGTTAAAAGCCCGACGCTTTACCAGACTAAGCTACGGGCCCAACAATATTTAATTTA
>Ga0081534_100513_pt1 | contig 12339 bp, 13 predicted proteins | sample MonGeyMetagenome_FD_71019 | JGI IMG/M metagenome (GOLD analysis project Ga0081534, IMG submission 71019) | Hypoxic/sulfidic aquatic microbial communities from Monarch Geyser, Yellowstone National Park, USA - MG (SPAdes) v1 (version 2) | ecosystem: Environmental > Aquatic > Thermal springs > Hot...
ACTGGAAGCAGTTGAGAACCCCGATACCCTGCCAGCTAAAGAGAAGCTACCACTGATGCAGAAGCTCATAGAGCTTAACCTAATCATAAGCTCCATAACCTATAGAGACCCAGAGCTATGGGTAGACCAGCCACCGCCCCAGAAAGACCTTGAGCTAGGCATAGGCAAGTACATAGCTTGGCAAACACCTCTGCATAGAGAAGCAGTTAGGAAAGCTTTGCAGGAAGTATCCACAGCTTAGATGCTCAGTCCCTTTACCCAGCACACCAGCAATGAGCACAGTAGATGCATTAACACTGCTAACACTAACCCTTGCACTAACCTACTTCAGCTTCCCAGTGCTATACTACCTGTATCTGAGGAGCAGGTGGCTTAGCAGGCCCTGGGATTTGGGGAGAGACCCTAGCTATAGGCCTAGGGAAGGGTGTTGTAGAGCTTGAGGCTAGATTCGGATTTATTGAGATCATGGGTGAGGAGACGCCTGCAGGAATACTTGTTTCAGACGAGGTAAACACCGTGCTCATAGGCATCACAGTGCTTGAGCAACTAGGTCTAGAAGTAGAAGTGACTGGGAAGCTCAAGAAAACTAAGTTGCTATTGCTCTAGCACGGCTAGCCCCGTGATATGGGTGCTGGTGCCAAGCCGATGAATCGTGAAGCAATCTTATGGGTGAAGGCTTTATTAACCCTGAAGCCAAAACGTTCTTGGTGTTAAGCTAATGACTTATGAGGACTCCTTCGATAAGCCATTTGATGATGCTAGGAAGCGTCTTGAGCTTGCCGAGAGGTTCCTGGCTGAGGGTAGGGAACTCATTGATAAGGACCCCGTGCAGGCAAGCGAGAAGCTCTATAAAGCAGCTGAAGAGGCTGTGAAGATCATCGCCATAGCCCTCAAATTGCCTGAAGCTGATGAGGCCGTTAAGAGGGGTAGGTGGACAACAGGTCTTCTTGAAAGTGCCGTGATTAGTATTATGAAGAGGCTTGGGGTAAACGAGCTTTACCACTGGTGGGACTCAGCATACAAACTGCATGTGGATGGCTTTCACGAGGCGAAACTGAGAAGTGATGATGTTAGGCTAAGGCTTGGAGACGTAGAGGCGCTGGTTAACTTAGCAAATAAAGTGTTATACACATCATTGCCCAACGCATAGCGTGGATAGAGCAAGCAACAGAGCTCTCTACACCCCAATCAACGCTAATGAAATGAGCCTCACCCGGATCGGCACTGTTATTAAGAACCCCTTCGCAGGTAAAGCTATAACCACTAAAGCACTTGTCGACACGGGCGCCACCCTGACCGTGGTCCCAAGAAGAATCGCTGAGGAGCTCCAACTACCCGTGATAGGCAGGAGGAGGGTAGTCACGGCGAAGGGTGCTGCGGAACTTGACGAGTGCGTAGGTGTCGTGGAAGTCATGGGCAGGAAAGCCTACGTACACATGCTCGCATCAAACGACGTAGACATCGTGCTGATCGGCGCAGCAACGCTCGAAACACTAAGTCTCGAAGTAGACCCAACCATAGGGAAGCTAAAGGAAGCCACGACATACCTACTTTAAGGCACCAATGAGGATAGTTCACGTAGTGCCATTCTACACGCCGGTAATAGGTGGTGTGGAGGAGGTTGCAAGGAAAATTGCTGAGTACACGGCGTCTAGGGGTTATGAAACATACGTGGTAACCTACAATAGGCTCAGGAACGGCGGCGTAGGCTCACTACCCAGGGAAGAGGAGATAAACGGTGTACATGTGATTAGGCTGAAGCCGGACTTAACTTGGTCGAATGGCACATACAGCTCAGAACTACCACAGGTAATCAGAAGACTCAAGCCGGATATCGTGCATGTTCACGTATGGAGACATCCACACGTATTCCAAGTAGCAAGGTTGAGGAGGGAGTTGGGGTTTAGGGCTATCCTGCATGGACATGCACCGTTTCAAAGATTAAGCCAGCTGGGCTTAATCACTTGGCTTTATCATAAAATAGTAGATAATATAGGTAGGAAAATATTAGATTATTACGATTATTATGTATCAGAAACACCGTATGAAAGAGATCTTATATTACAAAGGTTTCATATATTCAAGGAAAAAATTACAATTATTCCTATTGGAATTGAAAAACCAGTGCTTAAGGACATGCAAAAATATAGGAGCAATTATGAAATATTATACTTAGGTAGAATAAGTCGTGAAAAGAATGTGGATTTTCTTATACGATCTATTAAATATGTTATTAATAATGTAAAGAATATTAAGTTACTTCTTATAGGACCTGATGAAGGACTTATGAAATGGATTTATAACTATGCTAAAGCTAATAATTTCTCTCACGTAATTAAATATCTAGGACCAGTGTATGGCGATAAAAAATACAGCTTTTATATAAGTGCAACTATTCATGCACTTCCATCATTATATGAGGCTTTCGGAAAGGCATTATTAGAAGCAAGCATAGTGGGGACCCCAAGTGTAATAACAGGCTATGGAGGTCAACTATACGCTGCTCCACCTAATATAGCGAGTCTGTGGGCAAGACCAAATCCAAGGGACTACGCAGAGGCAATATCAACAATATTAACGGATAAGGTGTTATGGAGAAAACTAAGCCAAGGAGCAAGAGAATGGGCAGAGCTACATACATGGGATAAAATACTATTGAAATATGATAAGTTATACAACGAGTTAACTAAGTAATATGAAGATAATTCATGTTGTTCATCATTATTGGCCCGTGGTAGGTGGTATTGAGAATGTGGTTAAGGCGTTGGCTGAGGGTATGGTTAAGCTTGGGCATGAGGTTCATGTAGTGGCGAGTAGGTATGGTGCTGAGGGTAGGCCTAGGGAGGAGGTGGTGAACGGGGTTCATGTGCATAGGGTTAAGAGTGTTAGGCTTGGTTACCCTGACTTAACGTACCCACTGGAGTACCCCATTGACCTGTTTAAGAACGCTGATGTTGTTCATGGGCATAGTCAAAACAGTCTATTCACGGTTAAGATGATTGAGAAGGCTAAGGAACTTGGGGTAAAGACAGTGATGCACTTCATGGCGGTAGATGCACTAAATGATCACCCTAACTTGCTAATTAGGTTGTTAGGCCCTAGATATGCAGGGTTTGCGCTTAGGAGGGCCTTGGACTTAACTGATGTTGTTCTGGTGCGTAGCCTAAGGGACTTGGATATACTGAGTAGGAGATATGGTGTAAATGCTGATTACGTACCTGATGGTGTATCGAACTGGTTTATTGAGCATGAGTATGGTGGTGGCGTGTTTAGGAAGAAGTATAGCGTAGATAAGGACTATGTACTGTATGTGGGTAGGCTACATTCACTGAAGGGTATTGGCGTTTTAATAAGATCAATGAGCCTTATTAAGGCTGATGTGGACTTGGTAATCATAGGTCCTGGTGATAAGAAGCCTTATGCCGAGCTTGCTGAGAGGATTGGTGTTAGTGGTAAGGTTCACTTCCTTGGTTTTGTAGATGAGGAGTTGAAAATTGGTGCAATAGATGCATCGCTTGCCGTGGTTGTGCCAAGTATTAGCAACTATGTTGAGGTTTACCCAATGGTGATAACGGAGGCATGGGCTAGGGGGAAGCCTGTAATAGCCACAATGGTGGGGGGTATACCGTATAGGGTGAAGCACATGGTCAATGGCTTACTAGTGCCACCAAAGGACCCTAAAGCATTGGCTGATGCAATACTGTTGCTGGCAGGTAATAGAGAGTTAGGTAGGAGACTTGGTGTTGAAGGTAAGAAGAACGTTTACACATGGGATATGATAGTGGATAAACTAATAAAGATATATACTGCTGGGTGAAAACATGGATGTATTAGTAACTGGTGGGGCCGGCTTCATAGGGAGTCACCTGGTGGATAGGTTGGTTAAGGTTGGCCTCAGCGTTAAGGTTATTGATAACCTGAGTAGTGGTATGCTTGAGAATTTATCGCAGCATAGAGGTAACCCTAGGGTTGAGGTGATTACAGGGGACTTGAAGCGGATAGAGGATGCCTTAAAGGCTGTGGATGGTGTAAATGCTGTGTTTCACTTCGCAGCAAACCCAGAGGTTAGGGTGAGCACGACAAACCCAGAAATTCACTTCAATGAGAATGTGGTAGCGACATTCAACCTACTGGAAGCGATGAGGAAAAGAGACGTGAGGGAACTCGTATTCGCATCGTCAAGTTCAGTCTACGGTGAACCGGAGCATATACCGGTCGGTGAGGAAGCGCCAATACAACCTGTGTCGGTCTATGGGGCAAGTAAGGCGGCTTGCGAGAACCTAATTCATGCATACGTAAAGTTGTACGGCATGAAAGCTGTGATACTCAGGTATGCCAATGTCGTGGGCCCAAGGCTTAGGCATGGTGTGATATGGGACCTTGCAAATAAACTTAAGAAGAATCCTAATGAGCTTGAGATACTTGGTGATGGAAAACAAACCAGGAGCTACATATATATTGATGATGCAGTAGAGGCAACGATGATTGCATGGAGGAAAACAAGCGATGATTACTCTGTTTATAATGTGGGTAGTGAGGACTGGATAACCGTAGACGAAGTGGCAGACCAGGTAATAGAGGCAATGAACCTAGTAAACGTAAGAAAAATCTACAAACCAGTACTGCATGGTGTTGGATGGCCTGGAGATGTGAAGAAAATAGCCTTAAAAATAGACAAAGTAAAAGGTCTAGGATTTAGACCAATAATGAACTCCAGAGATGCTGTAAGAGTGACAGCAAAGAATCTTCTCAAAGAATTATTAGAGGAGTAAGGAACAGGTGAAGATTGATAAATGCGCATAGCTGAAACCGCGATGAAAAAACTGCTTCCGAATAAACTCTTAGTTTTGGTTTTATTTGTATATGTTTTTTGGTTTTCATCGATACTTTTAACTCCTCCCATAGATAAGGTATTACCCCCCGACCCTTTTGTTTTCGCCAAAAATCTTTCATTGTTTTATTGGTTCAGCTTCGTAATGTTGTTAATCGTGATAGTTTTTCGTCTGACATTGTTTTCGGGAGAGAAAAACCCTATCTTGGACTTTCTCATAATCACATGTCTCGTTCTTATGATTTATGGGACAACAAGCATTGTTTACTACTTACCTTTATACGTAGATACATACGTACATACATCAGCGTCGCTCAGGATCTTACTAACAGGGCACATTCCCCCACCTTTGTCTATGATGGCTGCATCAAATGACCCGGGTGCCTATTTATTATACTCCACTTTCATGTTAATCACTTCCATAGATTCAATATACTTTATGAAGTTCTATCCTGTTATGTTTAGCTTTATAATGTTATTTTCGCTTTATGTCATCTCCGCAAAATTTACTGATTCAAAAATAGCTATTATATCATCAATTATTTATGTGGCTTTTCACTATTTCATTATCTATGTATATCCTGGAGATTTATCTCAGTTGCTTTTCCTATTATTTATATATTTATTTCTTCTCTATATGGAAACAAAAAGCATGGGATTTGCATATCTTTTATTGCCAATAGTTCTATCAGGTATGACTATTTATATCTTGTTTCCTTTTCTTATCATTTTACCATCCATTATACTAGTAGTATATTATTCTTTACTTTATCAAGAAAAAAAAGTATATAAATTATTCGCAGTAATTGTGTTTATTTTTATAATTGCTTGGATATCGTGGCTGACATACCTATCACAGGGGACTCTTCGTATTATTAGCTCTATATTTCTTAACGCAATAAGTAAGAGAGAAATTATTGAATTACCGGCGAAAATAGTTTCTCCTCCATCCACGCTCATAACGATTCTTTCAATAAAAGAAGTTATAACCGCGTTTGAGATCGTATCGGGAGTCGCTGTAATCTTTTGGGGCTTGGCAAATATTAAAGCTATTAAGATACGAGAAAGACTACTCGTTCTCGCAATATTTTTCATGATATGTATTCTTGGCATAGGCTTCTCAGCTCTCTTTTCTTCACTTACCTTGGGGGCTTATATTAGATTTTACTGGTTTTCATTAATGCCTTTTTCTATTCTCATACCATTATATCTTTTCAACAATAAGAAAGTAAGCCGTCCGAGACGCGAGAAGTTTAATAGAGCCCTTAATTGGACCTTCATAATCGTGCTAATGGTCTTTCTATCGCTGTCGCCTATAATAATACATGGTAATGATCCTGGCTACTATCCATCTTCTTCTCTAAAGGGAGCTGATTTTGCTGTTAAAAATCTTAAAGGCAATGTTATATGGGTAAAGTATCATGTACATTTAATTGAATATATGGCATTACGAAACGGAATACTTTTTGAGGGATATATGGACTTTCAAGGAAATGAAACTACTAGATTTATTTCACTTCCGACGTACATAAAAATATATGGTAATGAATCAAGTAACTACTCAGCAATAATATTTAACGACTACGAAGACTCCTTGGATATATTGTCAGGAAATATCGACAGTGTTATCCAACGACATTTATATGAACAACTAATTTCACAAAAACTAAATCTGGTTTTTTCTGACGGCTCCATAAGGATATATGCTAAGTCTAAATGAGAGTAATACAATTAAGCTCTGACGTTCTACCCACTCCGCCAAAGCATGGAGGTGCTATTGAAACATATGTATGGAACATTTCAAAGTTCTTATCTCAAATGGGTGTTGAGGTTCACATAATATCTGTAGGTAATAGCGAGAAAACTATAGCAGTTAATAAAAATCTATATGTTCTTACCTATAGGTTGCCACGCATAAATGTTCTTAGAATTCCGAGAGCTACTACATACAAAAACTTGCCTTTTTTGGTTGTAAGGAATTAGCATCAAAGATTTTACCTTTACTTGAGCACCCCGAAATTCACATAGGGCTGGGGAGAAACGCTAGAAAGAAAGTTGAAAGAGAATTCAGTTATAAGAGGTTAGCTGTGAGACTGTTAGAGGAAGATTTTCTGATAAAGCCTTAAATAACCTTGGTTTAGACACAAGAAGTGAGCAATAGCCATACCTTAATGATATTCGAGGGAAATATCAATATAACTAGTATAATTACACATATCTCAGAAAAAGTTACTATAGTAATATCAAGACATCGCCATGGTATACAACCTCTACCGCTATAATAGGCATAGTCGTGATTTGTATAGACGCATTAAGAGACTTATATTGCATCATAAATCTTTCTACATCTCAATGGTTTTAGCATTACTTGCTTGCATCAATAGGTCTATAAGATTCTTAGCCATTTTCCTTACTTTCATAGATCAATTAATAAACAAATCGAAACGAGTTTTGGTGCTTAAAAATGCCAAGTAATGTAAGTTATGATAAAGTGAAAGTAATAGCCGTAGTTAGTACCTATAATAGACCTCATGAGCTACGTCGATGTCTTTTGTCATTACTATCCCAGGAATCAACTAGTTTGAAGACTATAATAGTTATTGACGGGTCCGAGACTGACGAAACCGAGCAAATGATTCGCAAAGAATTTCCACAAGTTAAATATATAAGGATTCATGAGAATGTTGGTGGCGCTGGTCAGTTTTACATCGGATTGAAACTTGCATGTAAAGAGGGGTGTGATTGGGTCTGGGTTATGGATGATGATGTTGAGATCGTAAGGAAGGATGGCTTAAGAATCTTGTTAGATGAAGCCTATAAATTAAAGAATAGGGGGATATCTGTAGGTGCTGTGATTCCACTGCAACTAGTAGATGGACGTGTTGCTAAGGTAGGGCCTTTAAGTATATTTGTGGGGGGGTTAATATCTAAAGAGGCAATTATGAAAGTCGGCTTTCCAAGATACGATTTTTTCATTTATTATGATGATGTTGAATATGCTTATAGAATTATTAGAGCAGGTTTTAGGGTAAAGTATGCTCCTCCAATATTAGAGCACAAGGGATGGCCGCAGAGACAAAGTTTTTGCATTAGCATGTTTAATAGAAAGTATTGTCTTCCTATTTTAACAAGGAAACGTATGTATTATTTAACTCGCAATGGTATTATTTTCTCCAAGAAATATGGGTTGCCAATTCTACTATTACGCATAATCATAGGGTCTCTCATTAGAGCCTTAGCTTATGCATTTATACTACGTGATTTACTTTTGCCAATGCATGTGATACGAAGCATTATTGAAGGTTTTTTATGTATAACCAAATCGAGAGTATAAAGGTATTGTGAAATACGGTCTTACAGCACTGTAAAGGCAGAAAAAGTTTTAAATACGGAATAGGTGCATTGCATGTCTTACACTACTGCACTCAAGCTGTTATTTAAAGGGTTAATCAAAGGCGAGTTGAAAGTTCTTGATATTATGGTTAAGATTATTCATGGTCTTACAGCACTACAAAGGTACTACAATCTTCACGCTGTAAAGGTAAAGAAGGAGTTTTTAAATACGAAGGGTTCTAAAGTTGCCATATATGTTTTATTGGGCAAGTATCATGAATTATGGGATGTTGTTTTAGAACGACTATATCATTACAATGAAGGATTTGATGTTATTTTGATTAACGCTGGTGGTTTTCATAGCGACAAGGCGCTAACGCTTAGTAAAATCTATGGGTTTAGCTATATTGAGTACATACCAAATAATATTGAAGCTGCACAAAGCAATCTAATCTATAAAGTAATTGAATCTCCTATAGTTATAAAGTTAGACGATGACGTCTTCTTAACAAAGTTCACTATTAAAAATATGATTCGAGCATACCTAAATCTAAAAGAGGAAGGGTTAGATATAGGTTTTGTAGCACCTGTATTAAATGTAAATAATGTATCTTTTTACCATTTCCTAAATACCTTGAATCTTCTTGAAGAATATTCAAAAATCTTTGAAAAGCCTTTCTTCGCTAAGCATTGGACCAAGCAAAGAATTTGGTATGACCCTGAGGCCGCCAGATGGATTTGGGAGCGATCCCTACCACTAAATCAGATTGCCGAAATATTTGCTGAAAAGAATAAAGGTCTTTATGAATATATACCAGTACGGTTCTCAATCGGATGCATATTGTTTGAGAGAACATTCCTCTTAAAGCACTATGGATTCTCCTCTCCAGGTCCAAGAGTGAGCGTTAGCGTGGGGGGAAAAACTCGTAATATGCCACTCATATGGGGAGCTGTTATTCAAGGTGACGAGGATTCAGTAAACTTTTATTCAGATAATGAGAAACATGCACGTATACTAGCGTTGGATTCCTTTGCAGGTCATCTATCATACTATCCACAACAAGAGCTTATGCTAAAATGGTATCGTAACAATAAGCATCGATTACTTGAAGATCTAAAAGAATAGGTTCAATAATATGAATAGCGTGTAGAACAATGAGAGTAGCTGTTCTCGGTTGGCTGGTCTGGTGTAACTACGGCAATTAGAAAGAAAACTCTTTTGTTGAGTTTGTAATAATTAAGTAGTAAATGATTTGAATTTATATGAGAGTTTTTTGATATCTCTAGATCAATATTTATTTCTAAGGCTTTTCAAATATTTTATCTGTGTTCCAGTATTCCCAGTTTCCCCATATGCCAAATGTTATTATGCCTATTTCGGTTGAATCTTGTGTAATGGTGTTGGCGTCTTCCTTGTGTGTAAGTGTGTCGATGGGATGGCCGTTTTGTGGTACCAAGCTATAGAAACTTCGATCTCACTGTTTCTATTACCCCTAACTCTATTAAGTCTTGGATAATTTCGTCGATTAGCTTATTGATATCTATTCTCTGGTTTGGTGGAACTGTTATTTCTGCTATTAGCGATGTCTTGTTGGGGGCGTTTTTATAGTTTGAGATCCAGGCATAGCGGTGAAACACAATCCTCAGGTACATAGACCCAGTGCTGATCAGGTGCTGAGCGCTTTAATCCAAGCCCAATAGCCACAACGGAATCGTAGTCAAGTCTCTTGGCAACCTTATGAGCTCCTTCGAAAAGATCGATGTATAACTTGCCTAAGTGGTAATGTGTTTATAACTTTCTCTGCCTTTAACTAGCCATTTATTGTATAGCCATCCCTACCTATCTTTACCTCCCTAACCTCAGCTTTAACAAACTTCATGCCTAAGGACTTAGTAGTTGTATGCCACTTCCCACTGCTTGATGTGTAGAAGCCATACTGGGTTTTGGTGGTAAGTGGGTTTCTAGAGAGAGGTAAGCGTTTATTCTGCTTAACAGCGTCTAATAAAATATTGATTGCTCTTGATAGCCAACGACAAGCATGCTTGCAACAGCCTTAATAATATCCTCTATTATGGTATAATGGACAAACCGTATTTAGCTCTTAACTCTATCCAGAGCCGGTCGAGAAGCCAAATATGCCCCCGCCTTTAAACTGTTAATAATCCTAACTTTGCTAGCTCTATATTGGTTTCCTGCTTACATCGAATCGATAACCAGGGTGAACACCTCTTACCGCAGACTCTGTCAAATCCATAGGAAAACCGGATGATTGGGTAAATAGGCTCATAGCACTGCTTCTCACCTGCCAAAGGTTAAGGAAGATAGAGGTGATCTACAACCCCGTAGCGTATGCCTTGGCGCTACGTCTCTTCTCTGCCAAAGAGGCGGGGCAACTATATCTTTTACGCAGGTTGCATCAACCACCACAAGGGTTCCTACGTCTTGCTTAGGGCCTTTAAGTTGTTGAGGGAGTGGGAGATCGATGTTGGGCTTATCATGACGGGGACCGCCGGGACTTGGGTCGAGGCATCGGCGAGGCGGTACGGCGGATGGTTAGGTTTCTCGAGAAGCTACTACTTCCGGCTTATGGCTGGCGCAGGTTGCCCAGCGTGTGGCCTGAGGCTTTGGGTCTGGTAGCTGTCAAGTCCATAAGCCTTGGGGTTTTCCGGAGATGTGGATAGGTATGGCGTCGTGGTGATGCCGTTGCCGGAGAAAAATAGCCGATGCAGTGGCGAAGGTCCTAGAGGCGCATTACGATAGATGAGGAGTTGATGAGGTATGCCTTTGGGAAGTCTGGTGGCGATGATATGGAGAGGTTTCTTTCTTGGCGTCGTTAGTGAAGTAGCTTTCTGAGTACTTCCTGCGCTTGCTCGCCTTTGGCGTATTCTACTTGCTCTAGGGTTTTGTTGAATAAGATGTCTACCTTGTTGCCTAATATTCTTATTTTGTGATAAAACAAGTCGGCTGGTTGTTTTTCTAGTCCACATTCTTGGAAGAAAAGGTCTGAGAAATGTACACCAAAGGTTTCGGCTAGGACTAGGTGGGATCCTATGGTGTCTGTGGAGGGGTCTAATATTTTTGGTATGTCTGTGAGTGGAATGTATGTTTTTTGTTTTTTCTTTTTCCATCCTTCTGGGTATTTGACGTACAGTGGAACTCTTATGTTTCCATCCTTTAGGGAATAAACATGATATAGACCGCCGTCGCCGAGCAGTTCGCCGTGGTCTGACGTGACGATTATGAGCGTGTTTGAGCGGTCTGCCCTCTGTAGTATTGTACTTACTAGCTCTATAGCCCTCCTCGTGGCTCTTTCTGCGTGGTGGGAATAGGTACGCCAAAATCTTCGGTCTTGGGGATTTATGTTACCAGTCAACAGCCATTTTAGTGTTGCACAATTAAGTTTTTTCTCGTCCCCTAATCGATTGTAGGGATTGTGGCTTTCCATGAGATTTACGAATAGGAAAAACGGCTCTTCCAGACGTAAACTCTTGGCGAGGGAAACTGCGAGTCCTCCTCCTTTCTCTCTTACAAAGTACTCAGATAGATGTCTTGGAAAGGTCTTTAGACGGCGTATTAGGTATAACTGAGCGGCCTTTACCAATTTAGAAATATTCTTTTTTCTTAGGTTATAGAGAATAAAGCTAGTTCTGCCTCCTAGCTCTTGGGCCTCCGTATCTATGCTTATCGCGTCATCCGTCAGCATAGTAGACGTGATGGGGTCTATGATTATGTTGTAGCTGGCTTCGAAGCCGGCCCATGGCACAATCAAGGGGTTTGCTGAAATTAAAACGCTGTGGTAGTTTTCATCTTTATACTTGTGCAGAACATTGTGCTTAAGAGCGCTCAATCTTAGTCGTGAATATCCTAGCAATTCCCCTCCGCCGATCCGTAGTTCTTTGTTTCGTGTATTCCGTGTTCTGAGGGGTATAGGCCGGTGAGCATGGAGACGTGTGAGGGTAGTGTCCAGGGGGCGGGGGCTATGGCGTTTTGGTATTTGACGAAGCCGTAATCAAGCAGCCTGTCTAGGCCTTGGGCGTGGTCTTCGCGGAGGGTGTCGAGGACGATGAGGACGATGTTGGGCTTACGCATATCCGAGGTCGCGTAGGCGGCGTACGACTTCCTTCTCCTCCTCTTCGCCGTAGCCGAAGTAGAGCTCCAGTATCCGCCTGAGGGT
>Ga0081534_100514_pt1 | contig 12310 bp, 25 predicted proteins | sample MonGeyMetagenome_FD_71019 | JGI IMG/M metagenome (GOLD analysis project Ga0081534, IMG submission 71019) | Hypoxic/sulfidic aquatic microbial communities from Monarch Geyser, Yellowstone National Park, USA - MG (SPAdes) v1 (version 2) | ecosystem: Environmental > Aquatic > Thermal springs > Hot...
CCGCCTCGATGCCGCCAAAATCCCGCTTCACCTACACCGTGACACCACCGTGATTTTCCTGGACAACGCCGTGGTAATGGTTGAAATAGCAAAAGAGCCTTACAGGCATGTGGAAATTGATGTAATAACTAGGCTAAGTAATTTGCATTGGCTAATGGCAATGATAATGGACATGTTGGAACAGGTAAACGTGGACGTGAATAATGAGGTGTTCACATGGGTGGGAAAATGGTAATGGTTATAATTAGAATACAGATACACGTCAGCAGTGACTACAATCAATACAGTGAAACAATAAATAAACTAGTCAACGCAATAATCACCGGCTACGAAACAAAAGACTTCTGGAGAGGTAACCTTGAAGCCATGGCAGTAACAAAAGACGCAATCATATCAGTAACCAACGCCAACCGCTACAGCTACTTAAACCTGAACCAATCAATACCCATAACATTTATTGAACACATTTACGTGACAATCGTCACATCAGAGAAACTACTTTACGAGTACGTGGTGAAGTTAATTGAAATACTGAGAAAAACCACATCATCAGTAACAATAGTTGACGTGGCAGTGGCAGGTGGTGAGTAATGGTGTTGGTGAACTTAATGACATGTGAGGAAGCGGTGAAAACCATGAAAAAGGCCAGTGAGTGCTATGCCAGGTGCGTTGAGGATTGCATGGGTGAATATTTAAAAACCCCTACGCATACACCCAGGTGACCGGCATGCAAAACCCGAACCCAACTCAACCCGGTGGCCCAAAGAGGGCCACAATCCAAGACGTAATAAACCAGGTGAAAAACACCACCGAGGCCAAGTTATGGCGCCTCGACGTAATGCAACGTGAAGACGGGAGTGAACTATGGGTTTATATCGGGCGTGTTGAAACTCGTGATGGGGCTAGGACATTTCCAGCCGTGGTTTTAAGGCTAATGAGAAATGGCGCCGTGGTTAGGGACTACACAGTAAGCGCCACTGTAATGGGCTATGTATTAGAGTACTTAGACTTTGTAACGGATAAGAAACTAGAGGCCCTGAGGCAATTCGTAGAGGCCTTCAGGGTGGCCTCCAGGGTGGTGAACGCTGAGGAAGGGGGTGAACTATGAGCACGTTGGATAACCCGTTAGTCAATGTGTTAAAGGCTAAGTATGAGGAAATAAAGAAGGCAATTGAGGATGGTAGGCAGGTGTTCATTGGCGGTATCCAGGTTAAGACGGTTGAATTAGTTGCAACTAAGCGTAGCATGGTGATGGTGGTTAACGGTGAAATCATAATTTATCCAAGCCAACTAAGGGCATACAGGGTGACTATATTGTGAAGCCTGAGGAATATGAGGATGAGATTGAGGAGTATAAACCTGAGGATAACCACGATAAGCCTGAGGAAACCGAGGCCCATGGATGCATTGAGTTAATGAGGACTTTTGTAGTGTGCCGTAATAAAGTCTATATTTTTTCAATTGGCCGTAGAACCGTCGTGGGCAAGGTAATTGACATTAGGCGTAGGTTCATGAAAGCCGTCGTAGAGACGGAAAGTGGTAGGGTGTACTTGGATTTACGCAAAGTCTCAGTAATCCAAGAGGCCCAGGGAGAGGATTAGTTTAAAGCCCACCCTGGGTGGTTTAAATATGCTGGGTTCTTTTTGCCAGGACTTCACAGCCCAGGTAGGCCGCACTCAGGTAACCGTCCACTACTTCAGTGATAGGGTTTGTTGGGAGGCCTCAGGTCAACGCTTCTGTTATGATGCCGATATGATTATTGAATTCAGGGAGTTCATAAATAACCTAATTGGTTCACCAATCACCGAAATCGTTAATGAATTTCAAAGTTACTTCGCCGTGCGTAGGCAAAGGGCATTTTGGATAGTTGAAACCATGCTATCGAGGGATTGGTGTGTCCTTGAGGTGGTTATTAGCCCAGGGTGCATAACTGACGGTGACTACGTCTTAACAGCCGTGGAGTGGAGTAAATGCCTTGAAAGCGTTATTGACGCAAAGGATATAGCTAATGCATTTATCAGTAAAATGCAGAGTGAAGGCATTAAGTTACTTGACCACTGCGGTGCAGGTGCACAATACGTTAAACCCACTATGCGTTATGTACAATTCGGTGAAACATCTTGCACCGAAATCAACACCGAGTATGAAACATGGCTTGAGGATGTGATTAAAGAGGCTGAAAACATACTTTACGGTGGTTAACATGTTCAGGGTAATCACCCTTGACTGGGATTGGCCCTGTGTTGAATTCAACCCAGCTACTAATAAACTAATTAAAAGTATTAGTGAACACCCCAACGTTAAGGAAATATGGTATAGGTGCTCAGCTAACGGGCATATCCACGTTAAGGTTATTTTGAAAGAACCAGTTGACTTCTGGGAGTCAATTTACTTACGCTCAATTTGGGATGATGATGCCAACAGGATTAGGATGGATATAGTGCGTTACTGGGAAAATGGTGAGGTTATGAGGCTGTGGGATGCAAAGTTAATATGCGGGGAAAAAGGATGTGTTTTAAGGGAGGCCGGGCCTTGGGTTAAAATCAACGCTTAGACTTAAACCACTTTTCTAGGGCTTTCTCCAGGGCCTTATTGCAATCCTTACTTTTGCTGGGCACCCTGCCCACCCTGGTTACCCACCACGCCTTGGGTTAGGGCCTTAGCGGTTTCAGCAATCCTAACCCCACCCTCACCGGCAAGCAATGCGTTAACCACTGCCTGAGTGACGGCTACTTGCTCAAGCACTGCCGCAGTGGCGTTTATCTGACGGACTACTGCGGCGTTGAATTGCAATTCTTCTTGACGGTGGGCTATCATGTCCTGAATCATTTGGTTGTTAAGCGCATTTTCAGTGGCATGCTCGTGGCTCCTATCATACCACCTGAACACTATGACTGTTATCAGTAAGGCACCCAGGGCTACGAACACGGCTATGAATACTGTATATAACGGGTTACCTGCCGCATAACTCCATATGTCGGGTATTGTCTCAGCCGTGGCTGTCTGGAGTAGTATCGGGAGCATACTGGTCACTTTGCCTACCGTGGGGGTCGGTTAAATACTTTTTCAGCCACGCCACATCAGTGCGTATTTCAACCAGTTGCTTCTCAATTTCAATGAGCTTACTCATTATCCTATACACTAACAGCACTATAATAGCCGTTAAGACACTGAACAGCGTGGTGGTGGCCAGTGACACGTGGGTCACTGTTTAGTCAACTCACGGATTACACTCTGAGCCTCATCAATGAGGGCCTCCAGGTAGTCCACAGCCTCCCTAGGGGTTAACTTACCGTTGAGAACCAGCTCCTTAACCAACTGTGGGATGAAGTCAGGTGGCATGTTGACGGTTACGTTAAGCTGAACAATACGCCTCTGGGTAGGCCCAATAACCTGAGGCCCAATAACCCTAGGCGTGAATTGCTTAAGAATATCCTTATCCATCATGGTACACCCACCGCTAACACGGTTATTTCGGCGTATTCAGCCGTGAGTGAGCCACCGTAGGCCGCTAACCCAACTGTGTGGTTGCCTAGGGTTAGGTTACTGAACGTGTAGTTGATGGTTGCCTGAGCGTAGCCACCAGCCGGCACGGTGGCTATGCCTACGTTGGTGTATGTGCTGTCCACAAAGACCTGAAGCGTCTCATTGACGGCTGATGAACCGCTGTTGTAGAGGCCCACTGACGCTATTATTATAATGTTCAACGTGTTTAGGCTAACCACGACGCCTTGGCTGACCACGGTTGTGCCTGGTGACGCTGTGGCTGTTAGGCTGACTCCACTGGCTGTGTTGAACTCCACGTAGCTTATTGTCAACCATCCACTGGATACTATTGGAATAGCCATGTTTTAAAGACCAGGTAACTGCAATTTAAAGTTTACTGAACAACAGCGGCGAGTACAATTCCTGGCATACCACCTCCACCATTGGCGCCATTACCACCATTGGCATTGGCACCACCTCCACCTCCACCTCCGCCACCTTGAATGTTACCTCCATATAGACAGCTATTGCAAGTTGGCCCTCCACCGTTACCGCCTGCTGAGCCACTGGCACCACCTGAGCCGGCGTTAGACACCCCACAGGGACCATTATATTGTCCAAAAGCAAGGGGAGCGACACATCCATTTATTGAATAGTAAAGATTAGCTTCTGAAACTTGACCTCCAGCGCCTCCATTTCCACCTGACGTACCGCTGTACGCTGAACCGGCATTACCCGCAATTCCACTGGGGCCGTTGATAGTAATGATGTAGTCGAGAACCTCTGCAACATAGGATGCAGTGCCACCTGAACCGGCACTACCCCCACCACCAGCCGAGCCACCGTTACCGCCACCACCTCCACCGCCACCCCCGCCTTGGCCGCCGCCAGCAGTGAAGCTGTCGATTACTATGCCTGTTGTTGGGTCTGTTACATTGCATGTTGTGTTAGAGCCATTACCGCCCGCAGAGCCGTTGGCACCGTTTCCACCTGACGTACCGCCTGCCCCACCTGAGCCACTGGCACCACCTGAGCCGGCTGTGCATGATAGTTTATAGTAGCCGTATGGTACTACTGCCAGTATTGATGCACCATAACCCCCACTACCACCTCCACCACCACCTGAGCCACCGTATGATGAGCCACCTGCTCCACCACCGCCACCCCCACCTGAGCCTCCTCCACCGCCAGCCATGAGTAGCACTAGTCTGCCTGTTACTGTGCCGCTGAATGATGCACCGTTGCCTATTAGTGCCACTCCCTGGTATTTACGCCAGAAGTTGGGTATATTACTACTCATGCCACTGCCACCTGTAAATCAAGCTTACTGAACAACAGCGACAAACACCGCCCCAGGTGCACCATTGCCACCACTGGCACCGTTACCACCGGCTCCACCAGCGGTACCGGCAGCTCCACCTCCGCCGCCGCTACCAGCCGCTCCGAATACGCTACCGGCATTACCGGCTGACCCACTGGATCTATAACCTATCGCCCCGGCTCCACCGCTGATGCTTGGTATGGATGTGGTGAAGGTGTACGGTGTAGTTGAAGTGTAGGTTAACATGGCTTGGCTAGTTGAGTTTCCTCCACTGCCACCTGTATTACCACTACCATTTCCACCATTACCACCGGCACTACCATTTACACTATAAAGATAGTCATAAGTAAAGCTAGTGTAACTGTTACTACCGCCTGACCCACCTGAGCCACCTGAGCCATTACTACCGGTTGAACTTGAACCACCGGCTCCACCGGCACCACCACCTGACCCACCACTGCCACCACCTACCGTGAATGTGGCTAGTTCTACACCTGTCACAGGGTCACTAACCGTGCATGTTGAGTTACTGCCCGCACTCCCATTACCACCAGCTGAGCCGTTTGCACCAGCGGCTCCACCACTACCGCCACTACCACCAGTGCCACCTGCCCCGGCTGTGCATGATATTGAGTAGATGCCATAGGGCAGTATTACAAGTAGTGCAGCACCGTTACCACCTGCCCCTCCGCCACCACCAGCTCCACCATCATATGAGGATGAGCCACCTCCACCTCCACCACCACCACCACCGCCTCCACCGCCGCCTATTAGGTGTAGGATTAACCTACCTGTTACTTTGCCACTAACTGAGCCACCGTTACTTATGAATGATATGCCTTGGAATTTCTTCCAGAAGTTGGGTACATTGACATTTACGACTGCTGGGTTTGGGAATATGTTGTTACTCATGCCACAGCCACCTGTATCCCAACCTCAATTGTGAACATTTTACTGTGTTCACTTGACGGTATTCTAATCCTCTTAACAACGTTACTAGGCGTCATGAAGCCGCTGAGCACAGTCTGATGAACCGTACCGTCAATGAAGTGTAGGTGAACCGTGGCTGAGTCACCCTCATGGTTAATGTACTGCGGCGCCTGTGCCAACGCCTGGGCCAGCGGCATTGGGTTGGACATACCTGAAATCACTACCTGGCCATTGGGACCTATTGTGAATGAAGGCACCTGAATGGTGTCAGGCACCACTATTTCATCCAGGTGAAACACCCCAGGTATGTTAGTAACCCTGGCTATTGGGTAGTTGATTGTTGTGGTAGCCATGCTTATCACCACTTGGCATGAAGCGTAATCGTGGTTGTGAAGCTCGGTGACGTACCTGAAACAGTCCAACTAACGTTAACGTACCTAACAGCCAGGTTACTGGCGGCCATGTAGTATGTGCCCGTTGCCGTAATGTTAGTTACAGAGGCAATTGAAACATACTGGTTACTGGTTGAGTCGTAGGCATTGAGGTAAACGTTCATGCTTGGTGAAGTGCCTGACACGGCTGAAACATAGATGAAGACGAAGACGTGTAGGTAAGCTGAAATGTTGACGTTACTTGAACTACCGTTAGACGTAATCTGAGCATTAACCAAAGTGGCCTCGAGGTAGGGTGGGTAACCTGCCTTAGCCTGAACATCAATGTTAACGTAGCCGCTTGAGTCAGCTGGGCTAATGATATTAGTGTTAAGCGTTGAGGGTATTGAGACACTGACCTTATTCGGTGCAAACAACTCCCTACCAATGATGAATGTGCCACTGACTGTGCCTGAGCAACCGTTGTAAACGTGAATTCTATTGAATGGGCTCCTGACTGGTAGGTAATTGACTGGGAATGATTCACCGTTGTTAAGGGCAATTTCAAAACACGACACATATGATGCGTTGTTTATGCTTAACAGGTCAAGCCAGTCACCCTCAACCGGCAGTATGTCAGTTTGCCCAGGTGCATAGGTGAAGCTAAGCGTGGTGTAGTGAGTCCCACCCTTACTCCCGTTACCGCTTAACTGAGCTAACACAGTTGAATCACCCTAAGCGGCATAAATACCTATCGGTATGCCGATGGCCTGCTGCTGTTGAGTAGCCTGACTCTGTTGACTTTGCTGAGTCTGAGGGTAAGTGGCCTGGGTTGGTGGAGCCGTGAAGGCTGAGGCTAGGCCCTTTAGGATGCTGGATGTGAGCCAAATACCACCTGCAATTACGGCTACGGCACCAATCCCAATGCCAACAATCAGCCAAGTGGCACTACTCACAGCGGCATCCACCTACCTGGGCCTGGGTAACGTGACGGTTGATAAGGCGTGGGGTAGTATGGCAAGTGAGGAGGCCCATATGTCTGGGTCTGAGGATATGATGCCGTTGCACCAGTTGACTGGGCAGTGGCCTGGGTGGTGGTTGCGGTTGTTGGTGTTGTTGACGCAGATAAGATTGCTGTTAATGGTGTTACACCTGGGGCATGAAGCTTAGTGTACCATGCACCCGAGGACGCCCATGACTCATAACTCTGTGAAACAGTCTCGAGGCCCCATGCTGGGTTTTGTTTAAGGATGTTGACGTATTGCTCAACCTGGGGCCACTGAGTAGTGTAAGTAGAGGTCTGTGTCTGTGGGTAAGATGCCGTTGCCCCAGTGGCCTGAGCCGTAGCCGGAGCCGTAGCCGTAGAGGATTGGGTAACAGTACTAATAGTTTTAGCCGCCTCACTCTTCTTATGGGCGTAGTAGGCTAAGCCGGCTGTTGCACCAATCCCAGCGGCAATACCGATGATTTCAATAGTGGTTACCATGGTCTCACTCTATGTAGTACCTGTAGTGGTAGGCAGGTGCACCACCGTAGGTTGCCTGTGTCGTTGATGTAACCGTGGATGTTGGTGGGGTTGTTGATGGGCACGGTAAAGTGATGCCGATTTTCGATAACCCAGCGTTAATGTCCTGGCACAGGGTGGCGCCTAGGTTAGTGAATTGACTGTAAACACTACTAACGGCGCTACTGAAGCCACTGGTTATGCTACTCCACATGTTGCTGAAGAACCCGCTGATGTCACTGCCTATGCTTTTGAACCAGTCGGTGATGGGCTTAACCACGTTATTATAGAACCACGTGGGTATGCTACTGAAGAACCCGGTGACGTCACTCCACAGTGTGGTGAATGCACCCTTAATGGCATCCCACGCACTGGTGAAGGCTGACTTAACGGTGTTCACGAAGCCACCTATGGCGCTGGTTACACTGCCCCATATCGTGTGGCCCAGGGTGACTAAACCGTTTATGAAACCGTGTATTGCACTGCTGATGATGCTCCCAATGCGGCTTAGGAAACCACCTATGCTACTTATGATTGATGTGACGCCCTGCCTAATGGCGTTGCCGATGCTGGTGAAGAACCCGGTAATATCCGATACAGCAGTCTTAAAGAAGCTACTAATCTGGTTACCGAGCCACGTTAAACCAGACGTGATGTGGCTACTAATCCAAGCTAAGCCACCGGTAATCCTACTGGCAATCCAAGCTAAGCCGCTCCTAATGGCGTTTACGGCACCGGTGAAGGCCCTGGATATGTCACTGCCAAGCGCCGTGAAGGCGCTGGTTACTGCTTCACCGGCGTGGGCTAGGCCTGATGATACCCATGAGGCGAAGCCGCTGAATGCCTTCTGAATCTGAGCCCCAATCCAAGTTAAACCATTCATAATTTGTTTACCAATCCAACTGAGGCCCGATGCGGCCCAGGACACGAAGCCGGCGAAGGCGTGGGATATTTGGCTCCCAATCCAACCGAGGCCGGATGCAATCCACTTTAATCCGCTTTGAATCCACCTACCAATGGCTTGAAATATGCCCATTTTCCATGCTATCACCACGAAGACGCCGGCGATAACCAGGGCAATGACGAACCATGTTGCTTTACCAGGCCCCTGAGCCTCATAGGTCTCAGTTGCATAGCCACCGCCGGTCTCATAAGTAGTAGTGGTTACGCCACCACCTGTTACACCACCCGTTGGTGGGGCAGGTGCACCACCGCCAGCTGGCTGAAGCGTGACGACGCCGGCCATTGCGTATTGACCGGCTTCCTGAGGTGGGTCAGGGTGAGTGATGTCGGGTACAGGGTAGTCGGTGACCTCCAGCCTACCCCCGTCGAAGCTTATGAGGTATGCCCCGTAGCCGCCTTTACGGAGTGTCCTACGGTAAATCCTGCTGAAAACACCCCTTGGCAGGGGGTCACCGTAGATTTTAACATACATCCCAGGCCCCACCCAGGGATTAACTTAACGGTGTACTGAATATCTGCTGAAGTGATGTTGGTGGCTTACCCGTGGTGACGTAAATGTCAATTACCTTAACTAATATAATACCTGCAACCACGGCTCCTAGGTCTATGAGGCCGATTTTAATGCTATTGGGTAGCGGCATGTTCACCACCTCACAGTGAAGTGTCAGTTACCTTAGCCCTGAAGAACGCCGTGTCAGTTACAGCTGATGTACTACTATTAGCGGCTATTGTCACGAGCTGTAGGTTCAACCTGTCGTTAGGCCCGAACAGCATTGGCACTATGGCTGGCCTAGATGGGTTAGTCACAATCAGTGAGCTTAACGGTGGAGTCCTGAAAAGCACCTTAACGTTGTTCTTAATGAACACCAACTGCCCGTCAACAGCTACGTCGCTGGAGCTCCTCGTGAACACATCATAGATTAACCACGTCTGAGTTGCCGGTATAACCTCAACGTTGACGAAGGTGTTTGATGTAGGGTCAAGTATCTGGGCATTCACCGGCGTTAGTGCACTGGCGCTCCCGGGTATGCTTGCCTGAACCTCTATTGTTATGTCGTAGGTGTACACCATAACCCTACCACCTCACTGTGGAATATAAACTTTGCGCCATCATGATAAGACACCTTGAGGTGACTTCACAACAGCCTGACCAGTCCAGGCAGTTACAGGGTCACCGATGGCGCTGATTGAGTAACCCATAAGCAGTGATGCAACAAATGTGCTACCCCAGCTCTGAGGCCTAGTTACGGCTAACGCTAAAATTGAGGCAATGCCGAATAGGAAGGCTGTAAGTGGCTTACCGAGAAACTTAGTTAAGCCTGGGCCTGTGAAGTGGTAGATTACAGCACCAGCTACTAATCCACCTATCCACGCTTCACTCTCCGGCGTCAGCGCCATTTTTCAACACCCCCTTATGCACCAACCATTACTCTCCTATATGCGCCTGGTATCCCAGCCTGCTCTGCGCATTGCCTGAGGGCGTCCTTGGATACTGCACCACTGCGCCAGAGGTTTCTAACGCATGCCTTATAGTTCTGTGCCGCCTGCTTCATGGCTAACTCATCCTCGTACGTCCACATCCCCTGGAGAGCCTTCTTGTACCTGTACCAGAGTCCCTCTGGCATAGCTACTTGGGCTACGTGGTTGTATTTAAACTTTGCTGATGGTGACGGTTCAACATGATTAATGTGTAGCTGATATCATTTAGTATTAACCATAAGCAACACGTTAAGCTTAACCAGCACACCTTAATGCAAGTTAGCTAAACCCAGCACCCTACAATCCAGCAAAGTTTTATTAAGAACCCTACCACTCCCCTCTCCGTGAGCCTCGAGGAGAGAATCAAAGCCCTAGAGGAGGAGTTAAATAAACTTAAGGAGTCAGCTAAACAGCAGGTATCGGCAACTCAGCCTCAATCCCAGCCTCAACCTAAACACGAGGTTAAGCAGGATGTGCATCAGACGGTGATTAAGGCTAAGCCGCATGTCCACAAGTTCACTGAGGTTTGGCCTGGGGTTTACAGGTGCGTTGAATGTGGGGCTACTTGGGTTGATTCGAATAACGTTGATGCCGTCCTTAACGCCTTTGCGGCTGTTCACAGGCACGGTGACGGCACTTACGATATTTTCAACTGCCCGGTGTGTAGGCCTAAGCTGGAGAACACGCTTAGGAGGCTTGGCTACAACATTGAGGAGAAGGATGGGGCCATAATCCTGAGGAGGGTGAAGAAGTAATGGCTAGGAGGGGTTCAACTGTTGAAATACCGGGTGGAGTCAGGTGCCCAATATGCGGATTGTGGTTTAAATCACAAAAAGCATTAAACGCCCACATGAGGCTTCACAAGAGGCAGAGGGAGAAGTACGCAGTGCCGGATAATGATGAACCGGGTGACATGGTTAATGCACCCCAGGGCCCTGGGCCTCAGTTCGACATCAACACGCCTCAGGGTGGTGTACCGAGTAATCCACCGATGCCTATTGTTGGTATGGCTCCAGGTGGGCCAGGTGACTACCCCATGCAGGGTAACGCACAGGCCTTAATGAATAACCCATTTGTCCAGTTACTGATGCAGGTGGGCAGTAGGTTAATTGATAAGTACGTTGGTGGTGACGCTAATCAACAATTAGTGCAAAAGATAATAGATTTAGCTTTCGATAGCCTTAATAAGAGGCTCAGCATCAGTGACATTTTCATGGAGAGTATAGCTAAGGCATTGGTTAAAAACCCCAATTTGCTTAACCAGTTAGGTGGTGGTGGTGCCGGTGAGGCAGGGCAACCAAGCCAGTAGGGAGGATGAGGTAATCATGATGGTGACTAACGAGGTGCTTAACTACCTGATTAAAACTAACCAGGTTGATTCATGGGTTGTGCCGCTTATCAACAAATTCATGATTGCGACGCTTCGAAAAATGCCTCCGCAGGTTAAGCAAAACATTATACTTATGATTAGGCAGAGGCTGTGTGGTGACTGCTATGGCTGAGGCTGAAGCTGAGGCATCAACTGAGGTTAATGAGCCTGAGGGTGAAAGGGAGGCCTTCGGCAGTACGTTGGCTGATGCATTGGCTGGCACATGCTACGTAGTGTACATGCTGTCTATTAACCCGTGTAAATGCCAGGTGGATGAGATTGAGTCGTTTAAGCAACATATTCAGGGTGTTAATGCGCCTGAGGATTTGAAGCCGGCGTTAAGTGAATTAGCTAAACGGCTTGATAAGGTAATTAATGACTTGAAGAATGAAAACATTAGTTTAGAGGACGTTAGGTCACTTATTGAGTGGTGTTACCTGGCATCAGAATCCTTCATACCTCAGATAGTGGTTGAACACGCATTGGAAATAAAGACTGAAGAAAAACCACAGGGCCAGGGTTAAAACACCGCTCTGGCACACACTATGGATAGTTTTCTGTTTAAACCGTTTTTATTACCTTGTTCAACAGCCCTCTCGGTGCAGTCATCAATGCACCTGTCGAAGTCTTCAGGGGTTTTAGCCTCCTTCACGCAACTGTTGAAACACGACCAGTAGAGTACACTTAAGCTTTCACATATCCTGAACCACTCCTCAAACGTGTAACAGTTCACCTCTCTCACCGGTTTAGGCTTCTGGGTGGGGGTTTTTAAGTGTTTCTGTGGGTGTGTGTTCACGGGTAGGTACTGTAGCTGCTGAGCTGTAGGGCTGAGCTGAGTAGGGGGGTTTAGTATAGTAGAGTAGAGTATAGTATAGTTTATGGGGGAA
>Ga0081534_100515_pt1 | contig 12256 bp, 14 predicted proteins | sample MonGeyMetagenome_FD_71019 | JGI IMG/M metagenome (GOLD analysis project Ga0081534, IMG submission 71019) | Hypoxic/sulfidic aquatic microbial communities from Monarch Geyser, Yellowstone National Park, USA - MG (SPAdes) v1 (version 2) | ecosystem: Environmental > Aquatic > Thermal springs > Hot...
CTTGATGTGTTCAACCAAGCATGGCTTAGTAAATGGGCTGGTATGGGGTTGGATACACAAATTTTAAATAGCCTTATTAGTACCATAGGAGTAGTATGTCAGAGACCCTTACCAAGCAGGAAGGGAGTGAACTCACCACTCCTATCCCAGTCCTAAAGGAACAACCTCAAATGCAGGCTGTGGTTGATAAGAAAGCAAAGGCATTTAGTGATAAGTTCCTGGAATTGATTAGTGAGATTTACACTCTCTCTATGGAAATAGCCAGTATAGAGGACCCAAAGTTACTGGAACACCCTGCTATTAAGCAGGCAAGAAAGGTCATAGCAAAGGCTAAGGAATTAAGGGATGTGCTAGGGTCTAAGTGAGTATTACCAGGGCAAATAAATAAAAATCCTATTTATTATTTTATTTTTTGTTATGAGCGTCTTCGGAGTTTCATATAAACAGCCATTTCAAAGGCTTAGAGCTAGCGATTGGAATAGTGTAGTGGATGCTCTCAATTATTTATACATGATGGATGCACAATTATTTAGTGATTTAACCAGTGGTGATTTTACACCTTACTTTGACCAACTATATACAGCTGACAGTGCTTTTTTCGGTAATGAGATTTATGTTGATGGGTATAAGGTACTTCACGATAATGACCCAATATTTATTGCTCAGTTTCTTCAGAATGCCGTCAATCAATTGTATAACATAATCACTGTTTACTTAATTAACATACAGAATACAGAGGCTCAGGTACAGCAAACCCTAAGCACGATTAAGGCTTATGTAAGCCCATCAGCTCTTAACTCATATGTTTTACCTGTACTACAGCAAGCACAGCCTCTATCACCAACCTCAATCAGCATAAAGAGGGCTGTGCTCTATGTAACAGAGGATACAACATATGTGGTCTATATAGGTGGTCCAACGGGTCAGCACTTCCCAATATTCCCAGGTCAAACTTTCACTATAGACATTTGTGATGCAAGCCAGGTGTACCTTAGGAGTGAGAATTATAGCTATGTGAGGGTATTGCTGGAACAAACATCACAGCCAACATGTAACTGAGGTGGTTAATAATGGGTATGTATGGTGGTATTCCACTACCTATTCCACTACCTCAATTAACATGTAGTGATGTACAGATAGTGCTCTCACAGCTCTCTGGTAATGTAACACTTACTTTGCACTGCCCTGGTGATTTAATTCAACCCTCATTGTGGACAGATAGGTACACATGCATAGCCTACCAAATGTGTTACCTAGGACTGCTTATCCAATCAATAGGGCAAAATAACAAATCACTGGCTAATGAGTTAATGACTCAATTAACTAATGTGGCTAGTGAATTATTGGCTTTGCCATCACCACAGTCAGGACAGCCAGTCTTACATGATTATTTCAATGCCTTGGTTGATTACATAAACATGGCTTATAATGTATTAAACAATTATGTTAGTAATATCCTAAACACCTCATTATCCAATATCCCAAATAGTCTTAACCTAATCATTGCCGTGAACACCCTCACAAAGAAGAAAATCATGGACCTCATGACAGCACAGGACTGGAACACGGTAACCCAGGCACTACAATCAATAGACCAAATACTCAATTATATCAAACAAACAATACTCCTACCTGCTCTCATAGGACAGGTAAGTGTTGTTTACATAGAAATAAGCACTTCTATGTCTATTCCAAGCATAAGTGTTGTTTACGTAAAAGCATCTACATCAATGACAACATCAGCAGGGGTTAAGTAAGGCATAAAAAAGGAAAAAACACAATTTCTTTATCATGAGCACATTTGTAAGTCCTCTAAATAAGGGAATAACATGCAACATAAGCCAGTTGGTAACCAGGCAAACAGCCAAGATTTCAATAGTGATAATCCAAGCTACAGCCTCAATATCAACAACACAAATACAAACCATGATTGCTAAAACATCAACCTCTATGTCCACATCAGCAGGTGTAAAAACATAGCAAAGATAAAAAATAAAACACTCAGTGCTAATTAAGCATGTATGTCAATTTCAGTAGAGGAAATAGCCAGGGAATACATAAGGTATGGGTCTAAGAAATTAGGGATTGAGGATAGACTAAACCGATTCACAGCATACATAAAGAGTAGAGGAACAAAATGTGTTGAAATGGACGTGGTGTCTCACTACGTTGATTCAGTTTTTCTACCTATCCTAAACAATAGTGAGCAAATAGCAATAGCTGTGGATAAAAAAGTAGTTCCTAAGTACTACAGGAATAGGTTCACCAAAGCCCTTAGTACCAGGGATAAGGCATTTATCAGGTGGTTCCTAAAGAATTATGTAATAGATAGTTACACAGATATTGATGCTGTAGTTAGCAATAACTATTATTTTTTACCCTGGGCTTTTGGTTATGGTTTTACTGTCTGTCCCATCACTGGCGGATCATGTGCTAATAATGCATCTTATACATGTGTATCTGTTACTGAGCTACCACAGACTGGTATTTGCTGTACAAATTTTAGTATTTCAAATGGTAATAATTTGTTTAATCTCGTTGATAATGCACCATGGGTTAGTTCATATAGTACTGGTGGGTTTGGCATTAGTGCCCAATTGCCCCAGTCAGCAGGTACTTTCACACTCACGGGTAGTTTCACAGGACCATCATGCTTTCCATCAAGTGGTGTAACGCTTAATTTAGATATAGTAAATCATGTTTCTGCAGTTGGTGGTACATGTGCTAGTAGTTGTCCATCAGGTACAGCATGTATTAATGCTAGTATTCCTTGGTGCCCAGGCAGTACATACAGTACTTCCCATGTACCCATTCTTTATTATGGTATTAACCAGACTGTATTGCCTAATACAGCATATTCTGTCTGGTGGTCTGTTTCTGTTTCATGATTAAAAATAAATAGGTCTGTTTATTTGGTCTATTTGATGGGTAAGTTTAAGGTGTTGTTTGAGGGAGAAAGGACTGTGGTTATTCAGCTTAGGGATGGTGTTAAGGCACAAGACCTGGTTAATGAGGGAATGTTAATTCAGAAAGAGGATGGGCTATATACTAAGAATAATAAAAAGGTCATTATTAGTGAGAGTGGTTTTTTTCTCATGAGCAAGCCCAAGCTGGTTAATAGAATAGGTAGCTGTGGTGGTTCTGTTTTTGAGGTGATGGGGAGTACTGTGGTTAGTGCTGGGCATGTGATGGAATGTACTGATAAGCTTGTGTTTAATGATAAGACTTATAGTCTTGGTTTAAAGAGGATTTGGTTGCCTAGGACTTACCCATCATGGGTTTGGTCAATCTTTGAGTGGGTTGATTACATGCCTTATTCCGCATTTGATTATGGGGAGGCTAGTATTAATAATTATGATGGTGGTGATTATAATACTGATAAGCATTACCCTAGGGCTGTTTATGTGGCTGGTAATTGTTTTGATAGGTATGGGGTTAATTGCCTTGGTATAGCGTTGGCTACACCTCACATGGACTTTGGTGATTTAGAGGCTTTGGTAGATAGGCAGTTAATTGTTGATTGTACTTATTGGGATTATGAGGCAATTGGGATGGGAATTGATATAGGCAAGGTCTTTGTGAATTATGGTGGTAATAAGTATGCCTTGCTTAAGCCAGCATTGCTTATTAGGTTCCTAAGCCAGAGTGGTATTCCAGGATGCTCAGGGAGTATGGTTTACCCAACAATTGCTAATGCATTGTTTCCATAATACCTGTGGGCGTTAAAAATAAAAATGCTCATGATTACATTAAAAATGACCAATATGGTCTCCCTAACATGGAAAAAGGTGTTACTGGTAATACTAACAGTACTGGCTTTTGTACCTAGTGCCTTTGCTCAGGAGAGCGGTGGTACTGTGATATACATAGACCCACTCACATTCATATTAATAATGGTAGCGTTAGGTCTTGGCTTTTTCCTGCTACTGTATGCACTAGGCGTGTTCCAGAATGCCAATACACAGAATCAATATGCCAGTGTTTATCAGGCTACATCACAGGCTCAAACTACCATGATGAATTCATTGAACCAAGCCATAGTTACTAACCTCTATACCCAGGCTGGATTGTCAGCTGAGGAAGCCAGGCATAGGATGAACATGGATGACAGGTGGTTTAACCTGATGGCACAAGGGCAAGCATTCATGCAATACATTGAGAATAGGTATGTTAATGCCTATGAGAGAGAGGTGAATGCCCACATTGACTTTCTAAATAAGGTGTATGACCTATTAGCAATGCAAACAGCCTTTAGGGATATTGAGGACATTAATAAGGATAAGCTTAGGGCAATGGCTATCCACAGTACCAAGCCCTATGAGATTGAGGTAGTAACCACAGAAAGCCCTGGTGAAACTAAAACCACTACAGAGGCTAAGTAATCAATCCTTATTGTCAAACCAAGCCTAAAAAATATATTTCCTTTTTTCTTTATTATAGTGCAATGACAGGGGATGTATCAATTATTATTAGGGAGATACACAGGGTAGTTACACCTGGTAATCCGCATTGGATAGCAAGTGTACAACTGATTGATGGTGAGGATGGTTGGGTAAGCCCTGTGTTTCCAATTGACTTTCATGATAAAAAGGAATTAGAGAGGAAAATAGGACAGGAAATAATCCTTTACCTTACTGCAAAGGCTAACTTGGGTAAGAGGTTTGCTAGGGGTGGGTTTCCATGAGTATAGAACCTTTTGACTTGGGTGAATTGAGGGTTTTGATAATGGATAATTTGGCTAATGGTGTTATAGAGAGGACATTGGATAGCATCAGTGAGGCTGATTTGGAAAGGGCTGTGGTTGAATTTGGTGGTCTTACTGACCCGATTGGTCAGTTAGAGTCTTGGTTATCACAGCAATTACAGAGTTTTGGTAATTGGTTGGTGCAATCATTTGAGAGCATTATTAACCCAATTGTTACATCAATTAATGACATTGCCTCTTACGTGTATAGTGGCTTTGCATCACTAACCACCAGTGTTGAGGAAGCCCTTTCCTCATTTGCATCACAAATAACCTCAGTAATTAGTGAAATCCAGAGTTCATTATCAACATTATCAAACTCAATTATGTCGGTAATTACTGAACTTGGTTCCTCAATCCAATCGCTAATTTCACAGATTATTAGTTACATTTCCTCAGGGTTTAGTACCATAACCAGTGCTATTTCCTCATTTGCATCAACAATACAGTCAGGATTTTCCTACCTAGGCTCTGTAGTGAGTGGGTTGGCTTCTGAGATCCAGAGTGGGTTTAATAGTATTGTGAGTGCCTTTAATAGTATTGTACTGCCTAATATTGAGGGTTTTGTTAGCCAGGTTTCCAGTGCCTTTACCACATTTGCCAACCAGGTGAGTAGTTTCTTTTCTGGTATTGAGAATGACCTCGTGTCCTTTGGCAACCAAGTAAAGAGTGTATTTACTGGGTTGTGGAATGATTTGGTAAGTGCCTTTGGTAAGGCTAGGCAGGACATTGTTGGTTTCTTTAATGAGTTGGGTAAGGACCTTAATTCATTCATTAAGGCTATTGAGGGGTTTGGGTCTTTCCTACAGGCTTCCTTTGGTGGTGTTATCACATCAGTGATGGATTTCTTTACCAACCTTGGTAAGGGCTTTAGTGATTTTGTTAAGGATGTAGAGAAAGAGTTTGAGGGGTTAATCACGTTTATACAGGATATTCCTCAGATTGTTAGTGAAATCCCCAAGAAGGCATATGAGGCTGTGTATAAGGCATTCCTGGATTTCCTGAAGGCTACAGGGATTGATAAGTTTATCTTAATGATAGTGAGTTTCTTTGAGGATGTTGGTAAGTTCTTTAGTAACTTATTTAGTAATAAGGCTTTGAGGAATTTTGCTAAGTACTTTGAGTTGTTTGGCACGGATATAGAGAGTGGGTTGAAACTATTCATGGGTTATACACAGGCTTTCTTTAGTGATGTGCTTGGTTTTGTAAAGGGCTTGGCACAGGGTTTCATTGGTGTAGGGCAGGACCTGGTTAAGGGTTTCATGAGTATATCAGCTGTGTCTTCCAAGTTCTTGGCTGATACTCTTACTTTTGCCGTGGATACTATCTTTATCCCAGGATGGGTTTCTGTCCTGCCAATCATTGCTACCATTGATTTACTCAAATATAGACCTATTATTATTATACAATCAGGAGTGGATCCACAGAAGGTTGTTGCACCTGGCTTGGCTGAAATGTTCCTTGCGATTGGGCTTGCTTCCACAACTACATTTGGTACTGTGTATGGACTGGGTGCAATGGTTAAGCACCTGGCTAAAACAATTGGGGAGTTTAAGATTGACCTTAGACCGCTTGGGCTTGGTGTTTCCCAAACAATCAAACTGAGTGAGTTGATTGAGCCAATTGCTGATTTGGTGGAGAAAGTAGGGGATGAGATAGGTAGGGGATTGGCTCTCTCTGGTTCTTTGGCTTTCCTGGAACCACTGAGGTATGTATGGAGATATATTTGGTGGTTATTCTTTTATGCCTTGGGGATGGGTGATATACCCTTTGAGTTACCATCACTACATGAATTATTTGATATTGCCAGGAGATTCAACCTGCCTGATAATATATCCAACATTGCCAACACCATGATCTACAGGGGTTACCCATACTGGTTCATTGCCAAAACCATAGCATTACCTGGAACCCTGACATCAATTGATGTTGCTAACCAAGCCCTTGCTGATTACCAGAAAGAGATAAAGAGTAATTTAATAACAGTTGTTGATAAATTCGGAAACACCAGGTACTTACCCGTTTCCCCAGTCTTTGAGTTACCCACAATCCATGACCTAGTTGAATTTATGTTAAGAGACTTGTTCCTACCAGCCAAGGCACCACCAACACAACAGCCCGTGCTGGCTTATGAGTCATTTGTAAAGGCAATGTGGGCACGTGGTGTACCACCTGATGTAGCCTACATGTACTACTTGAGAGCCTATGAGTTACCATCAGCTACGCAGGTTTGGGATTTCACCATGAGGGCTATCTCAGGATTCGCTTGGTATGTACCACCAAGTGAGGTTCAAGCCTTTGCTGAAAGTGAGGCTAAGATAATCAATGCATTTACACCACAGGTTCCAGCCAAGCTTAACTTCCAGTATAACCTGGCACTACTTGCATTGGCAGAGTACCAGAAATGGCACGGTAGGGCTCACTTTGCATGGATTAATGACCCAAGCACTAACCAATCCTATACCTCTGATGCATGGCTTATCATAGACCAATCAGCCCACCTATTTGATAGGACTGATATAGAGCATTTGCTAAGGCATGGTATTTGGGATTATTTCCAGAGAGAGTATGGCATAACCAATGAGACCACAATGTATGACGTGCTAGGCAAGATTGTGGAACCAACACCAACATCACCAATCCAAATATACACTGACTACATGAGTAATGCCCTGATAGCCAGAGGCTTCCACCCATATGTGGCACCACTCATTACCGTGAGGGATGTGTTTGATGTAACAATTGGCGCCAAAACCCTACTGAGGACTGGATTAATTGACCTGATTAGGGAGAATATTGAGGTCATACCAACGGCATTGAACCTAATGAATTATTTCTTTGATGTGTCAGTCCATGTAGCATTCTTTGACATGTACAATAAGAAATGGGTTAGTGGATGGATAAATGCTCCCGTGAGGTACCTGGAACCAGAAGCCAAGTTACTCATACTAAGGTCATTGATGGATAAAGTGAATAGGGCAATGATGCAGGTGTACAGGGCTGTAATGTATGGTGTCAGGGATTACTTAATCGGGATAAAGGACTCATTAAACCTCATGAAAGACTATACAACAAATATACTGGATAAGTACTATTCAACATACTTTAAGTTAATAACAGGTAGGGAAATGCATTTAGAGTGGGATGATGCTTTTAATGAGGCTATCAGTAATTACTTCAGTATTGAACAAACAATCGGTACTTATAGGAGAATTAGGTACTATGCTAGGTATGCTCTCTATAGGATTCTTCAGCTGATATCAACTGGTGTTATTCCAAAAACTAGGATTGGGGATTATGTGAATAAGCTGACTGAGTTAATGAGGGAGACACCTCAGGCTAGGGATGTGTTTATGTACATTAGTGAGTTAGAGTATAATAGGGCTTTGTTTAGGAATTTTGAGACATTAGCAAGGGTTTGGCTTACTAGGCATGCTTTGACACCTGACCAAGCCCTACAAATAATGACAGCCCAGGGTATTGACCCAACCTATGCCAAGGCATTGGTTGATGCTTATGCTTCCCCATACTACCCAACTATTGCTCAATTAGCATTTTTGAGTGAGTACAACCCAGCATTTCTGGCTAAGGTGCCTCAAGTAATCAACTTAATGAGAATTCCACAGGACTGGGTACAGCTGTGGGAGTCATATATATTCATTAGGACTTATGTAGCATGGGTAATCAGGGCTTTGGATGCATTCATTCCAGTTATTGCATCAATACCCCTATCAGTGAAAGTACTACTACCACAGAGCCAGGGAACTACACCTACAACTCTAAGTGATGTACTAAAGAGTGTACTCAATCAACTACAGCAATTTGGGTTTGATAGTACTAAGTTGAATTTCATAAAGGAAATAATGGACTTCAGGCATGTATTGGTTGAATATAGGAACTCAATACCAACCACATGGCACAGTATTAACCTGTCCTATTATGTGCCTGACCCTGACCAATTCATTGATTCATTAAGCCCATACTGGGTAGTTTCCCAATTCGGGCTTAACCTGATAAAGACAATAGCCAGGTTTAGGAGATATGGTAGGTGGATGTGGGAGACAGTGTACTGGGCTGTTAGGGCTTTTGCCAGAGGTTACATGAGTGGGCAGAACCTATACCAGTTCTTACAATCTTTGCAATCATATGGACTTAGTAAGTATGACATAGAAATGATAAGGAACTTTGCCTTTGCAATGTCATGCTACTATGGTTCATGCCAGTACCCGTGGTGATTTCTAGTTAAAAATAAATAGGTTTTTCCATAGTTAAACCTGTGAGTAATGAAACACCAAAAACACAAAGCGAGAAAAAAGAAGAAAAAAATCCATGTGAGTTTAAGGTAAACCTAGAAATGATAAATGTTGGGTATTTGCATAAGAGCATGAATAAATCAGTGATTGATGCTATTGAGGAAACAATAAGTCTAATCACTGATGTCCTGTTTGCCCTTGAAATAAGAAAGTTTGTTATTGTTAGGTTCAATCCAGAAGAATATGATAAACCATTGCACGCAAAAATCACTGTTTCTAAGGCGTTAGAGGAAGAATGGGGTAGTGAGAAAGTGAGTGAATTCTTTAAGGATTTCTATAATACGGCAATGGATGTTTTTGCCAAGGAAAGGGTTAGGTCAGGAAATAACTTACTCAATGCTGAATTAGGTGCTGTGGACCAAACTGTCCATTGTATAGCAGAGGCTTATGATTTTGATGCATACTTTATCATGGCATATGATGTAACACAACCTAGTCTTGACGCTTATAGGTGGGCTTGGGTGATGGTAAAGAAATAATACTTTGAAAAGGTCCAATTAAAAATAAATACTAAGTATTTCCTTAATTCATGTGGGTAAGTCAGGTAAGAAAAGATCAGGGAAAGAGAGGTATGAAAAGTGGTTGGCTAAGTATGACCCAGCTGTGGTAGCAGAGAGGTTTAGAGAGGTTGGTAGTGAGTGATTGATAAAAAGGCATAAAACCCTGTTTTTGATTGGTTTCTTTGTATGGATAGGGTAACTAGGATAGCTCTTAATGTGGATGGTACATTAAAAGGGTATGGTGGTATTATTGATAGGGAAACCATTAATGAGTTCTTTAAGACAGCCCATGTTGGTATTGTGAGTTCCAGATTTGACTGCCATGAAATAGCCAGAGAATTGGGGTTAGGGTATGCATGCTGTGCTGGGGTTGATAAGCCAACCAAGGCTGATTGTTTGGTTGATTATGCCAGTAAGTTCCCTGTGAATGGTGGTTCCCTATATATTGCTGACATGTGGTTTGATTTTGAGCAAGCCCAAAAGGCTGGCTGGAACTTTGCTGATGTTAATCACCTAAGGTTAAACCTGGGATGCGGTGGTGATGTTCATGTGGGTTATGTTAATATTGATGCAAGGTTATTGCCAGGGGTAGATATTGTTAGGGATTTAGAGAGAGACCCCATACCATTCCCTGACAATAGTGCCCAGTACATAGAATTGAAGGACTTTTTAGAGCATTTGTCATGGAGAAAGGTTGGTGATTTTGTTAAGCATGTTTATAATAAACTGAAGCCTGGTGGTTGGGTCTTTATACAAAGCCCTGACATGGATGCTATTTACCAACGTATTATTAGTAAGAGGGATTTCAGAGGCTCTTTTAGGTATAGGTTTGAGGCTATTAGTTACTGGATTGGTGGTGGTCAGGACTACCCAGAGAATACGCATAAAGCCTTTTTCACAATAGAGGCAATAGAGGAACTACTAAAGGATGTGGGTTTTGGGAATATTCATTGTTGGAATGATGGTACTAATTTCAAGTGTATAGCAAGGAAATAAGGAAAGGGGGTTTTTAAAAATGGGTATTGGGTTGGTTACTTACTGCTCACTACACTCATTTATGTAGAACCCAACGGCATTTTTGTAAAGCCCTAGCTCTGTCAGTATCTTTGTTATTTCCATTGCCAGTTGCGGTAATTGTTTCAATGTAGCAGTTAGTTCTATCTCAATATACCCATACTCATTACCGCTTGTAGGGTCTTTGTAATAGTTTCCAGAAATACTGAAGGTTGCAAAGCCATACTTGGTTATTAGCACTATTTCATTAGAGTATTTGTTATATATGTATGTGTAGTAATAGAAATCCAGAGTATCCATTATTTTCTTCAATATTTCTTTTTTCTCCGTGTCATTTACCTCTAAGTATATGAGTATTTTCTTCACGCTTTACCACCCTTTTCTTTTTCATACCTCTCTCTCACTAGTATCCTTATTAGTTCTGATAGGTTTGAAAAGGTTAGTTTATCAGCCAGTTCCTTGGCTTGGTTGTAGGTTTGTTCGTCCATGCCTATTTTGACCTTCCTGGTTATCCTTTTTGGTCTCATATTGGTCAATAAGTGGTACTTTTGGGGGTATTTAAAGCTTTCTGATTGTGGAAAAACATTAATACCACCCAACCCACATAAACCTGTGAGTACATTGGATAACTTGAAAGGTAAGAGCGTGGAAATTAAGATTAGAGAGCTTAGTTCTTTCTATGGGAAAGTGGTTGGTTTTGATGGGGTTTTTGTTGTTATAGAGAGTACTAGGACCAATAATGGCAAGACAGTAACAAAGACCTACTACATTCCTGTTTATAACATAATCTACATAACACCAACATAACCAAGAAAGCAATGAGCCCGTAAGGACTGCCAAACGGTTCTTTTACAAAGTCTCCCTAGGCAATTTAACAGGAAGGGGTCCTAGACAACTGTAGAAGAGGGGTTTTGCATAAGATTCTACACATATAAGCAAAATGACCCACCTAGATATTTGTAAACCCCCACGAACGTGAGCTCCCTAGGCTCGCTAGGCTCTGCTTTAAGCAGACAGGGGGGGTAGGAGTAAAACCACGGCTTTATTGACCCAAAGAGGAAAAAAAGACTATTTTTGCCTTTTAAATCGTGCTCCCCAGGCTTACGGTCTTATTTTAACTGAAAGCCTAGGGAGCCTATGCTTAATTTGCACCCTGTGTAAGTAAAACCATGGTGAGACAAAAGTAAACCATCATGCACGGGAACCAACCCAGGTAATAAAAACCATGGGAAAAACCACCAAGCCAAAAAACAGGAAAAAAGCCCAGAGAGGCTAGCCCAGCTGGGCTAGGCTCTAAGTACTAGTATAAGATATCTTATTAAGAGAGGGGAGCAAGGGTAGTGGAAAAGAGGGGTGGGGTATAGGATGGGCAAAATTGGGTATAGGATCAAAAATGGGATGTAGGATGGCAAGCAAGGACATATAATGCGGGCATAATATGGGCATGATATATAAGGCACAGCACCAGCTGGATACAACCACATGCCATACCATGTAATAAACCATGTGACATGCCATGCCACATAATACACCACATAAAGCCCACAACATGCCCAACAAATACTAAGAATGGTGCAACACAATAATAAGACACAGCAACACATAATACACAATAACACAACACACACAATATAATAATTCCTTTTTATTATAATATAATAATAAAGATATCTTTATTATTATAT
>Ga0081534_100516_pt1 | contig 12235 bp, 13 predicted proteins | sample MonGeyMetagenome_FD_71019 | JGI IMG/M metagenome (GOLD analysis project Ga0081534, IMG submission 71019) | Hypoxic/sulfidic aquatic microbial communities from Monarch Geyser, Yellowstone National Park, USA - MG (SPAdes) v1 (version 2) | ecosystem: Environmental > Aquatic > Thermal springs > Hot...
GGGGGTGAGGTCGTACACCGGCCTCGGCCGCCTCACGTAGGGAGGCGTCTCGAACCGGGTCGGCGAGAGGAACTCCACCCTGAACGCCGGCGTCTGCCGCGCGGCGGGCCGCGGCGGCCTCCAGAACTCCAGCTCCGCCGGGGCGACGCGGGCGCCGAAGAGGTCGAAGCCGCCCTCCACCGCCTCTATGAACCTCCGCCCCAGCTCCTCGTCGAAGAAGGCGGCGCGGAGCTCCACCTCGGCCCCCGCCGCGGCGGCCGCCGGCCCGACCGCAGGCCTTCCGTCGATCAGAAGCGGCCAGACTGTGAAGGGCTTCGGCCCCCTCTCCGGGAGCCCCCGCAGGAGGCGGTGCACCACGGAGTGCGCCAGGTAGCCCGAGAAGAGGTTGATCGCCACCCCCCTCTCCAGGTTGCCCCTGAAGGCCACCACCGACATGGCCGTCCCGAGGCGCCGCGATATAAAGGATTCGACGCGCCGTCGGACGGCGTTTATAAAACGTCGTGCAGATTGCGCTTTACATCCATCGAAGCTGTCCACTGCTTCGGCGAGCTGCGTACGTAAAGCGGGGATCCCGTTTATAAAACGTCGTGCAGCTTCCCGGCGCGGGCCGACGCCGAGACGTAAAAGCACGCAGATGCGCGCATCTGCACGCCCGGCGCACTTTACGTAGAAACAAGACGCGGCGACCCGTACAGCGCAGTTAGACCTACATCACGCCGAAAGACGGATAGAAAAGCTTAAATATCTATACATTCATGGTCCAAGAAACCCGGCATCTCCAATGGAGAATTGAAACATGATAATAAGGATTTGCGAAATATTTAAGCATTGCCCTGAAGGCATCTCCAATGGAGAATTGAAACATGCCGAGTCCAGCAAGGGCCTGCACATTACTTCTTCAACACGTCGCATCTCCAATGGAGAATTGAAACGGGTATACATCACGTAGTACATCTTGAACCCCCCAATCTCGGCATCTCCAATGGAGAATTGAAACTTATCTCCATTACTTTTTCCAAGATCTCCTTGGCTAATTTCAGCGGCATCTCCAATGGAGAATTGAAACCCGCCCTCGCGGTATCGCTCGCCCTCATGGCGGCGTCATGGCTGGGGCATCTCCAATGGAGAATTGAAACCTGGTCGGGGCGTTCCAGCAGGCTGGCAACTACTTCGCGCAGGCCAGCATCTCCAATGGAGAATTGAAACTCTCTGTGGTTCTCGCCGTGGTCGTATCGATAGCTGTGATCCAGCATCTCCAATGGAGAATTGAAACTAGTTTTCTTAGCTATTGCGACGTAATACTGAAGTTGCCTATACCGCATCTCCAATGGAGAATTGAAATTGCCTATGTTGGGTTCTGCGGCGGCCGCGGCGTCGCGTCCTGCGCCGGCTTGAGCACGGCCTCGGAGGCGGCATCCTCTTCGTACTCCTCGCCGTCCTCCCCGCGGAAGACGGCGGCGCGTGTGGGAATCGCCCCAGAGCTCCGGCTGGAAGCCCGCAGGCTCCGGCGCCTCATCTCCGGTCCAAGGCCTCCTCCAGCCCCGCAACCGTCTGACGCCTCTCGCTGAGCACAGACGCCGCAGGCGTCTTCCGCGTGGGCCCTGTCTCCCCAGGATCCGTTGGCTCTGCGCATTTTCGCAGCGCCCTACTCTGGGGAGGGGCCGCGCCCGTCTTCGGCGGTAAGTTCATAAATGTGAGGCCCTCGGAGGCTCGTGGTCGCGTCTGCGCTGCGGTCTGCCGCTTGCGTCTTGGCTCTGCGCGGGGGCTATGCCTTCCCATAGGGTGCACAGGACGTGCGCAGAGCTGATTGGGATATCCGGCGACGTGGCGAACTTCGTCGATAGGCTTATCGATCTGGGGAGGTGCGAGGCCCACGATGTGGGCGTCAGGCATCCGGCTGTGGATCTCGGCGGAGTCCAGACGCCTGCGGTGAGCGGCGCCGAGGTCCTGGTGGGCTGCCTGGCGATGCAGGGCAGGCTCGACGGCGTGCATCTACGGGCGGCGGCCCTCCACCACCTCCTCGACTGCGTGGACGGCAAGATCAGGAGGTACGGCACGGCCCTTGCCGGCGACGCCTTCGACGTCGAGAGGGTCCTGGCGCGGTGCCTCTCGGAGGTGGCCGACAGGCTGAGAGACGTGGATATGTACGTCCTGCCTGCGGACAGAGCCGCGGCGAGGGAAGCCGCCGAGATGCTAACCAAGCCGCTATACGACATCTACAACGACCACAGGGACGTGCTGCGGCGCTGCGTGACCCTAATCGCCGAGGAAAACGTCTCAAAGGGCGTTGAGCCTCTCGGCGTGTACCAGTATTACAATCCGCTGAAAGAGCTGTTGGTTCTCTGCGGCGAGAAGTACCAGTGGGTCAAGCCTTCGGATTACAGCCGCCTCTACAGGCTGGCGCAGAGGCTCGCGAGGAAGAAGGCAGATGTATCCGCGATAGTAGAGGAGATAGGAAGGAGCGGCGCCTGCAGAAGCCGCGACCTCTTCTTCGCCGTAGTCGAAAAGGCCGCGACGTGACGGCTCAACGCATCGAAGCCAAGCTCTGCGCCGGCCTCAGAAATCGGAGCTATTGATATACCTGCGTAACGCTCCCCCTCCTCCGCCTCCAGTCCTCTACCGCCACGGAGAAGGCGACGCATTTATTCTCTCTGGCGATGTCCATGGGGCTTTTCCCCTCTCGGTTTTTCCGGCTCAGGTCAGCTCCGTGGTCGAGCAGAACCTCGACCAGATCTGGGAAGCACTTGAGGGCCGCCACATGTAGAGGCGTGTTCCCTCCGTCGTTCTCCGCATTCGGGTCGGCCCCGTGCTCGAGGAGAAACTTTACAATATTTGTAAATCCGCCGACAGCCGCGTAGTGCAGCGCAGTCCATCCGTGGCCGTCGCGGGTGCCGACATCCGCGCGGTAGTCCAAAAGCGTCTGGACAACGACAAAACGGCCGTTTTCAGCGGCGAGGTGGAGGGGGGTCTTTCCGCGGTTATCGGCGAGGTTTGGATCCGCCCCCTTATCCAGTAGGGCCTTTACAGTATTCATAAACCCCCTCTCGGCGGCGCAATGGAGAGGAGTCCGTCCGTCAATATTTCTCACATTTACGTCGGCCCCGCCAGCGAGCAAAACCTTAACCACATCAAACACATTATTAGCCTTGCTGTTACAGACGGCGTAGTGAAGAGGGGTATCGCCATGTCTAGTCCTAACATTGGGAGAGGCTCCGTGTTGGAGAAGAAGCTCTACCTTCCCCACATATCCATATCCCGCAACTATGTGCAGGGGAGTCTCGCCTTCGTCGCTACACCTAACATCAGGATTGGCCCCTCCCTCTAAAGCCTCCTTGAAAACCAAGTCCCCCTTATACACTAGGCCGCAGAGAGCCATGGGGTATCTACATCATGGCGATATATAGTCTATTCATTGGTACATCACTGCGGGCACAGCTTGAGTTCTGCGTAGAATGCGCCGCATTTAGCCACGAGCTGGGAGATCCCGCATATTCTGCCGGGTAGCGCGTATCTGTGCCGAGCACCGCCGTGCAGCACCTCCACGGCGTTCCCCGCGATGCGGACCTCCTCGCCGACGCCGTCTATCCTCGCCGCGTCGCCCGCCACAGAGACGCGGAGCGGCTCGCCGGCGTCTGCGGAGGCGGCGGGCCCTGCGGGGATTCCCGCGAGGGCCGACTGTATCATCTGCCACCCCTCCGGGTTTACGCACCTAATGAGCTCGAATATATCCCGCTGGTCGCCCCTCCTCGCCCCTTCTATCAGCTGGGGGAGGCGGCGCCGGCAGTCATCCACGGGCATATGCGGTCAGAACCTTATATCTGTGGCTGCAGAGCCTCACGGCGACCTCGACGCCCTCCTCCCGCTCCACGTCGTACACAGCGCCGATCAGGTTGTCGTAGACGTCGGAGACGCCTCCAGCCACGAAGTACCTCCCGCCCCACACGTAGCCTAGATAAGGCAGAAGCTCGCCGCAGGTATCCACGAAGCAGAGGGCGTCGCCGTCCGCCGGCTCCAGCCCGGTCCAGAAATGCCAAGGCCCAGCCGAGCGCACCACGGAAAGCGCATCCTCCAGCGCATCCTCATCCGCGCCTAGACGCCGCCTCAGCCTCCTCGTCAGGAGGCCGAGCGGAGCCAGAACGTAGCCCCTCGCCGCCAGCCCCAGGACCAGCGTGCGAGCCGCAAGCCGGAGGTCCCCAGCCTCGCCCACGGCACCGCACTAACGCCGACAATTAAAGATAACGCCCCGCGAAGCCCAGCGCCACGACGGCCGCAGGCGCTCGACAAGCCCTCCGCCGGAGGCCGCAGCGCGCCTCCATGCCGTACGGAGCCGACGAGCCGCAGCCCGGCCATGTCAACCGTCTCCAGAAATCCGAAGCAACCCAGCGCCCTCTAGCGACTCCACTTATCTCGCGTCCTCCACCGCCTAGAGGATCCCCTATAGACGTCCCACCTAGCCGCCGCTATTTTCCGTGCGCACTCTAGCAAAACGTCGCCGCGATTCTCCACTAGGTCGCTGAGGTAGGAGAAGAACGCCTCCACGTTCTCGGCGGTGCGCGGCGTGGCCGCGACGGGCACCTCGTCGGGGACGGGGATGCCCATCCTCCAGAGTTGCTCAATCAGGGGATCCCGCCTCTTGGCGGTTCGCCTCACCACGAGGTTGAGCTCTAGCTTCGAAAGGCATATCCTCGGGGCGATGGGCGGGACCGTGCCGTAATGCCGAGCTATCCCGTCGATGCAGTCCAGCAGGTGGTGGAGGGCCGCCGCCCTCATGCGATCCTCGCCGAAGCCGCATCGGCCGTAGACGCAGTCCAGCAACGCATCAAGGCCGTGCACAGCCTGCCACTCGCCCGACTCCGCCGCCACATGGCTACGACCCACATCGTGGCGACCACAAGCTTCGTCAATAGCCTCATCGACACACCTCACAACATCGCCCGGCAGACCCAGCAACGCGCCGCACTCCCTATGTATCTTCCAAGATGGCACGGAGACGTCTGAGATAAAATCTTAAAAATTACTATCCCGAATTACATGGGTGAGCTTGCGCTAGTCGACAAGATCGAGACTTAGTTAAAAAAAGAAGCTGGAAGGCAGAGTTTGTTTAGTTTGCGGCGAATACACAGCCTCTCATAAAAGCGACTGGAGTACTACTTCGTGTGATGTCTATGATCCTATATAGTCATTTGCCCTATATAGAGATTAGAGGCGATGAAATAATTACTGGGTACAGATGTAGCAAAGAACCCAGCAACCTAATTATAATTTTAAAAATTTCAGGAAGTAGTAATGGTACTATAGTATATAATAATTCATTATGTTAGTGAAGAATTTGTGTAGTTCTACTTCTCATTTGGCATTTGGTCGCTTCGTCTATATAGCTGTGACAACCCGCCTCTCTTGCGATGTCTTCCGGAGTTTTTCCCTGCGCGTTTTTCTGGGCTGGGTTTGCGCCGTAGCTGAGCAGGAGGCAGACCGAATCGGACATGCATCTACGCGCCACGTAGTGTAGCGGCGTGTCGCCGTTTCCATCCTTGGCGTTTGGGTCGGCGCCGTGGCGCAGTAGAAGCTCCACGATAGTCCGATAGCCGTAGCCAGCCGCAATGTGGAGAGGGGTCACCTCGTCGGGTCTTCCCAAGTTGGGATCTGCGCCGCGCTCCAGCAGAAGCTTAACCAAATCCGTAAACTGCCCATCCACAGCATAAAGAAGAGGAGTAAGGCCAGAGTTATCTCTCGCGTTTACATTCGCGCCGTGGTCAATAAGCACGCTGGCCACAACAACGCGGCCCCGCTCGGCGGCTAGATGCAGAGGAGTCTTGCCGTCCCGTCTCCTAGCATCTACATACGCGCCATGTTGCAAAAGCAACCGCACGGTATCTGGATAGCAAAGTGCATTTTTTACAGCCATATGAAGCGGCGTCTCGCCATCTGCGTCACACCTAACATTGGGATCGGCCCCGGTTTTCAGGAGCTCCACTATTTCGTTTGTGTAGCTGCAGAAATATTCAACCCTATAACATAGAGTCATATATTTCTTTTGATCAATATGACAGTTATGTTGTCTGTGGCGTTTTTCTTAGCCTCCTCCACGAGCTTCTGGGCGGCGTCGCCGCCGTTGCTTACCACTATTTTGTATATGTCGTGGTCGTTTAGGACATCGCTGAGGCCGTCGCTGCAGAGCAGAAGCACGTCGCCTTCGCGTAGCGTAATTTCAAACACGTCGATGGGCTCCACCTTGCCGAAGACGCCCACCACGTTGCTAATCACGTGGGCCCTTGGGTGGCTCTGGATAAACCTCCTCTTGAACTCGGCCAGCTCCCCAAACTCCACTTTTTTCTCAGGGTCGAAGAACTTGGCCAGCTCCTTCTGGAGGTCCTCCCAGGCTTGGGAGTGGTCCCTCGTGATCTGGTGGATCTCGTCTTTTGTTATCAAGTATGCCCGGGAGTCGCCCACGTTGACCACGTAGGCCACGTCGCCTATGACCAGCGCCGCCACCAGCGTTGTGCCGCTCCTCGGCACGCTGTCGAGAATAATCCCGTTGGCGTAGTCCACGGCGGTTCGCAGGGCGTCGGCAACCTGTTTATCGTCCAGCTGGAGGGCGGCGCCGGCCATCAGTTTTTCTAGAAGCTTAGAGGAGAAGGCTACGGCGCCCATCCGGCTAGCCACATCGCCTGCAAACAAGCCGCCGACCCCGTCAGCTACCGCCGCGATAATGATCTCGAAATCGTTTATATACCCTCTTAAGACTAGGTAGCTGTCTTCGTTGTGGTCTCTACCCCCCACGTCGCTGGTAGCGGAAATCGTATACCTAGTGCTCTGGATGTTATTGCTCATAGAACTCCACCACGACGTAGGGCGCGCCTGTGCTCCTGCTGAAGGCTAGCGCTATCTGGTCTCCGGTTACGAGCTCGTAGGGCTGGCTCGGCTGGCCAGGGCATCGATCTCGGCAACCGAAATACATGACAATCTCCTGCCCGCCCCTGATGATCTTCGTCCCGTTTACGCTCCCAAGGTCTTGGATAAGCCACCTCCCCCGCGATCTATCGTACCAAATCCTAGCATGGCGGCGGCTGATGTACGTCTTGCCGCTGCGCCGTAGTTCAGGCTCCGGAATTTTGATGTCAGGCTCGCTGGCCGTCTCGGTGCCTACGATGTAAGCCTTGCTGGGGTCTAGGCAGACCCTCCGCCCGTTTATAAGGAGGTAGGTTCCACATGGAGGAGGTGGCGGAGAACAGCGCGTAAGGCTGTCATACAATTCTACACCGTCTTTAATCCTCTTCGTGGGGTCTATCTCGAGAGCCATCTTGAGGACGTCGTTCAGACAACCGGCGTAAGAGCCGCATTCCACCAAGTCGCAGGGTTCGGCTATAAGCGCGCCGCTTGGGTTTATATACCTACAGAAATTGTCTATCGCGCCCACAGATCTGCCTCTCCGCGGCTTCATAGCTCCCATAAGCATCGATGCCCACATATAGACGTCGGAGGAGAAGTAGGCGTAGCCCTTTATCGCCTGCTCCGGCGGCGACACGCACTGCTTTCCTATCTTAGTGCCCGGCTTCAACTGGGCATACCCCTCCTTGGCCGTCCCGAAGTCTATCAGGACGGGGTCGGCGCCTCTCACCATGACGTTGTCTGCTGCAAAGTCTCTGTGGATTATGCCGTAGCCGTGGAGAAACCGGAGCACATCTGCCAGTCTCTTGCCTATTTCAAAGGCCTCATCGGGGTCGAGTCCCCCCTTGCCGGCGGCGTACTCGGCCAAGGTCTGCCCCTGCACGTACTCCTCCACAACCACTGGATACTGCCCCTCGTCGCCCCGATCGACGAACTTGACGATGTTGGGGTGCCCACCGTACTGCCTCCATATGCGCTCCAGGACCTCGCCCTCTACCCTCAGCTTATCAATGCAGATATCGATGGGGTTTGGTCCCCCTACGTTGGGGAGCTTAACGACGACGTGGTGGCCCCCTCCGTCGGCTAGGTAGGCCACGCTCATGCCGCCCTCCCCCAGCTTCTTCCTTAACCTGTATCTGCCCAAGACTGTTCTGCCCAGCCAGGGGTCGGCCATTACTTCATGGCGCTTGTGAGCCTGTCTACTCTCGTCTTGGCGTCCTCAACCTTGGTCTTCTGCGTCACGTTGACAAGCCTCGCGAAGTACGGATCTCTCGTCAGGAGGTCGCGGGCCTCCGGGGTGCCGAGCAGGGAATCGAGCAGCCTATAGTCGTCTGCGGGGTTCACGCCGTTTTTCGACTTCTCGACTATGTTCGCCACTCTGACGCCCGCCACGTGGTAGATGCGGGCCTCCGGATGCGCCTCGGCGAAAGGAGCCTCCTTGGCGAACTGGGCCTCCACGTCCTCCGTCATGGCGCCGAGCGCAACTGCGGCGATCTTCCGGCGGCCCTCCGGCCTGGGCCCGATCTTCAGCTTGAAGGTGGCGAGTATGGCGTCGTTCGCCGCAACCATGCCCACGTCCCACGGCCTGCTCCTCGGGTCGAGCGCCATGGCTCTCGGCGCCAGCATAGCCGCCTCGAGGATCGCCACGTCGGCTTCTGGGATCAGGTCCAGCATAAGCTTCGGCGCCACCGTGCCTTTTATCATGGAGGCCAGAACCTGCGTCAAGCCCTCAAGCTCGCCGGGCTTGCTAGCGTGCTTCATGGCCCCTCCCCCCGCCTTCGCCATGTCGTCGCACAGCTTTAGGTCGTAGTCGTCGCCGATGCCGTAGACAAAAGTGGCTATATTGTGCTCCTCCCGCGCCTTTTTTACAAGTCCCACAATCTTGTCGGGGTCTGTAATGCCCGTGGTGGGTATGCCGTCTGTGGCTATAACCATCACCCTCAGGTAGCCCGGCGGCGTCTTAGAAAGGAGGTCGACCGCCTTCTCGACGCCCTCGTATAGGTTAGTCATGCCGCCGCACTGCGCCGACTTGACCTTGGCCTCCACGTCTCCCCCTCCCCCCTTCGCGGCCGCGGCTATAACCGCCTGCGCATAGTCCGAAAAGGTTATCAGCGACAGCATGTCCCCCTCCTCAAGATCGCCCCTATACCTCCTGAGGATAGCCTCCTTAGCCGTCTCAAGCTTCTCTCCGCACATGGAGCCCGACGCATCGATGACAAACGCCATGTGTACCTTCCTCCGGTGGGTCTGCACGGCCGTGGCGACCTCCCTGGTGGGCTGAGCCCTAACCATGAGGAAAACCTCTACCTCCCTATCCGCCGGCAGGTTATCCCGGTTAAGATGCGCCTCTAATTTGAATGGGGTCTGCATAATTGTCTTTATTTACCGTATATTTAAATACTTGGGGCACCAAAAATTTATTAAGACCTATAAAGGCGAGTGGCATGGTTAAGGTTAAATGTCCCTTCTGTGGCTATGAATTTGACTACGATCCCAATAATCCCTATTGTCCAAATTGCGGCTCCGTAGTTCCGCCGCCTCAGCCGCAACAGCCGCCGCAGGCAACTCCTCAACAGCCTACGCCGCAACCTAGACTGGCGGCGTCCCGCTACGTTGTCTACGCGGTGAAGCAAGACGGGTCTAGGGGGAAGGTGGCCGAGGTAGTTGAGGGCGGGCCTGAGGTGGTGCTCGGCCGCTATGAGCTTTACAGCTACGCCTGGAGGGATCCCGACACGATGTCCCGCGTCCACGTGAGGTTCGTTGTTAGAAACGGCAAGCTCTACGTGCGGGACGACGGCTCCACCAACGGCACCTACGTAGACGGGCAAGACATAAGGGGCAAGGGGGAGGTGGAGCTACCGCCGGGCAAGGAGGCGTTGTTGGTAAACCCCAAGGCGCCAGTGGCTAAACTTACGGCCGAGCCTGCCTAGCGGGCTAATATTTTATTTTAAATAGATGTAGCTATTTATATACTTGAATATTTTTACGTATTTCCCGAAATATTATCATCGAATGGTCAGTTAGGTTAGGATGTATATTTAGCCTCCGCAAAGCCATGCTGTATTCCGGAAAATTGCTGGCTGGAGCTACACCCACAGCAGGCAGTTAAATGGATATTAGGTCCAAGAGCCGTTATAAAAACGCAAACAGTGGCGGGAACGTGATTGTGACGACATGATGTGGCCCGCCGGTGGAGGGATCTGGGAGGGCTTCCCGACGTTGCTCCTTCGGACACAGCCACCCCGCGGAGGAACTGGAACGGCTGGAAACAATATTGTGCAGGTAGCGTACGCACATTCTGTATCTTAAGAAATTTAGTTAAACTTAAAAATTTTAAAAAATATAATGAAAAAGCAATATATAAATAAAAGAATTACTAAAATCACTATCTATAGCAAGTAATACTTATTATAGATAATAGCTAGTGAAAAATTAGGTATACGATAATATTAGGTGATTATACATAGCCTATATTCAATTATTCGATTAATTATAATATCTTAAAAGAGGATCTGTAATTTTCTGCTAGTTAAATTTTTCGTGATTGATAGTTTTAAATGAACATATTGCTGGGTAAAGATCGAGGTTTTATAAAGTTTATAATAGGTTATTATTATAAGTATATATAATAGAGGTACAGTGATCAAAAGTAGTAGCAACCAGATAAATAACTCATTTGGAATATCTAAAATTATTAACAATATTACACCACCTACCTCATATACTAAAAACAAAAAAGCCTTTCCTAATATATCCAATTTTTTATGAACTTGCATAATAACGCGAATACCTACAGCAAAATAAATAAGCCAGGCTACAAGGCTTAGTACTTCCTCTGGGCTGTATTTTGTTATTGCTATGGATCCCGCTGATGCCATGAGAAGCAGATTAAGTATTCCTTTAAATATCTTTCGTGCAGGATATGTGGAAACGTCGTGTAGTTAATCTCTATAGTGGAATTATTCTCATTTACATACCGATTTTAATGAATATAATATATAATGAAATAATGTTATATAAGTGATAATAGGGTTTGGGCTTCATTTAATTCTGGTAACGATTACTCCAGATCATGATATTTGTTTGCAAAAAGATATATATACCATAATTTAGATAAAATAGATTATTTTATTAAGGAAAAAGAGACATATAATATTAAAAGTAACTGGTGTATAATGCCATCTCTAATTATGTATTGATCTGAACTATTTTTGACACCAATTGGTAATTCCTTTTTGGCGCTATCTGCGTAAGCATCGCGAGGCCACATAGGCGCTACATGCTCTCCCTAGCACATTATCGCCGCAACTCATCGAGACTGCGCATGCGAGATTCTTTGGAGAAACTTTTCCGAAAGTAGTATAGAATGTATCATGAATATTTTAATAGCTTTTAAGATATCTATTCATAAATTTAATATAAATGGTATATTTTTAACTAATACTTTACACTGTGTACGTTTTGCGCCACTGCACGCGAGTGCCGGAATGCGCGGCCTTAGCTATACCTGTTGGCGGCGCCGTCCATCATCGCGCTGTCTCGCAACTGAAGGCATTAGGAGGATCGAGCAGAGACTGCGGCCTGCAGGCCGTGCGTAGAGCCGCCGATACTGATATATCGAGATGGCTTGGGAGTTGCTGGGCTGGGGGCTACGTGGGGGCGTTTCTGCGTAATATGGATATCTTCAGCGTTAGGGATTTCTACTCTATCACGGTTTTTTCTTTGATGCGGTTCCCGCGCGTAGATACAGGCATGGCGCTACGTAGCGTGAGGGTCAAGCCCCTTCCTAGCCCTTCGGGAATACAGAGGCGCTTGGCATACAGACGCCCCCGCCTTATACCAAGTGAGGGGTGGCGTAATCCTGCCTGACCTATCCTCGCTACTACCGCTCGACTCTTCCTGGAGTGGCTAGGGGCCCACGCGGCGCGGGCGACGCTGGTGATCCCACACCTAGGCCCAATCCCTCCAGCGGAAACCTTCGTAATCATCGAGAAATAGCGCTAGCGGGAAACGCTGTCAGTTAGAGCAAGCTGTTTGCTGAGCAGAGGTCTGAGAGATGTTGCTGGCTGAATGAGCTCGCTATCTGAAGTTGGTTGACTGTCTGGCCATCGCCACGATCCGTCCTGTTTTAAGGCTGACTGCCAAGGCCGTCGGGACGGCGGTTGCATGCCTGCGTTAAGCTTAAAACGGTCTTCTAACCCCACCTCGTGTCGCGGAGGAGGAAGATGTACTACTACGAGGAGGCGACCACCGCGGCGATGGGGCGCACTCCCGCCGAGGCGAAGGTCTACAGGTATGTGGACTGCTCGGTGGTGGAGAAGTCCCCGACCGCCCTCACGGCCATGTG
>Ga0081534_100517_pt1 | contig 12217 bp, 10 predicted proteins | sample MonGeyMetagenome_FD_71019 | JGI IMG/M metagenome (GOLD analysis project Ga0081534, IMG submission 71019) | Hypoxic/sulfidic aquatic microbial communities from Monarch Geyser, Yellowstone National Park, USA - MG (SPAdes) v1 (version 2) | ecosystem: Environmental > Aquatic > Thermal springs > Hot...
GATCATAGCCTCAGCAGGAACAGGCACCTCAAGATCCTCAGGAACCAACTCAGCAACAGCCTCAGGATCAGCCTCAAAGACAACCTGCAAAACCTCGGCATCAGGGAAGTACTGAGGCAACTTGGCAAAGAGCGGTGAGTGTCCAGGCATTGCCCATAGGGATTTGACGGATAGTTTACCCTTTAACTTATTTGCAGTTGTCATAGGGGGATTCATAGTAACCCACTTCTTAAGTATTGGTAGTATAACCACCGAAGTAGGGATTTCCATAGTTTGCTCGTATTACGATCTTTCCCATTCATGCAGTCATCCACGCACTTACCATATAATGCCTCATCATATCTATACTTCTTACATAACTTATAACATTCAAGCACCATTGCTAGGTCAATGAAATATATAGATGAAAATTTTAAATCTTATTATTTACGGCATTGAAGGGATTTATACTTTTTGCTCAAATTGTACTTGCTTAAATAGTTTCAATGAGTAAACAAGCGCCGTAGCAATTATAAAGAATACTATAAATGTTACGTATGCTAATACGAAGCTATGCGTTGCCGTTTCTATATAACCAACTATGTATGGTCCAGAAAAACCGCCTAAATTACCGATTGAGTTAACGAAGCCTATGGCTACTGCTGCTACAGCACCTGTTAGGTATATTGTTGGTAAACTCCAGAATGAACCAAAACCACCTAATATGCCCATTGTCATTAATACTAATCCAATAAAGAGTGCCGCAAAATTAGTTGGAAATGCCGCCGCGATAGCCGCGCCCACGGCACCAAGTATCAATGGTATTGCTGTATGGTGAACCCTTTCAAGAGTTCTATCTGAATGTCTGCCCCATAGCACCATCCATATAAGCCCTATTATCCATATGATCGCAACTATAACACCAACGACTAAGTAGCCATAAGGTGTTGCCAACTTTACAATAGCAGGTGTCCAAATGTTAACAGCGTAAAAATCAGATACCCAGAAGAAATATATCAGCGCTAGAATTATCGTAACGGGATTCGCCAATGCAGACCAAATGCTTTGCTTAGCCCTCTTAGCAGCCTCCTCGGCTTCAGCCCTTAACCTTTCCAATAACGCCCTCTTTTCATCCTCAGTCAACCACTTGGCATCTGCAGGTCTATTGGTCATTAATACATAGGTTATTGGCGCGAATATTACGGCTAACAAGCCCTCTATATAAAATACCCAGCGCCACCCAAGTGTAGTAATTATATAACCTGCTAATGGACCGTTAATTATTGTAGAAACAGGTATTGCGGTCATGAAAAGAGCGACAGCTTGTGCTCTCCATTTTTGCGGAAACCATAGGGAGAGGTAATAAATTATTCCAGGGAAGAAAGCGCCCTCCATGAAGCCTACCATAAATCTATATACGTATAACTGTATTATGTTAGTCACAGTACCTACGAGAATTGCAAATATACCCCAACCAGCGAGGAATATTGCGATGATCAATTTAGCACCAACTTTATCCACAAGGTATGTGCCTGGCATCTGGAATATAAAGTAGCCAATGAAGAATATACCTGAGGCTAGCCCTAATGCTGCGTAAGAGAAGCCAAGCTCCTGGTGCATAGGAACTATTGTGAAACCTATATTTGTCCTATCGAAAAATGCTATTATGTATAGTATAAATACGAGAGGTATTATTCGGCCCCATAGTTTATGAACAACATCTTCTACCGTAACTCTCTGCGCCATACTATATAAGTATGCATTAATTATTTTTAAATTCTATGTTAGGAAAATTTTTATATAATATGTATAAAATCTTGAATAATAACTCATAATGGTGGTTGATATCTTCCATCTATCGCTGTCCATCCTCCATCTACGAATATTACTGTGCCCGTTATGTAGCTGCTAGCATCTGAAGCTAGGAACACGGCTACGGTAGCTATCTCCTCTGGCGTTGCCCATCTGTTGAGTGCAGTCTTGCTTTTATAAGCCTCGAACCAATCCTTATTAGACTTTATTTGTTGAGTGAGTGGTGTATCAACCACGCCGGGTGCTATGGCGTTAACCCTGACGTTATATGGACCAAGCTCAGCGGCTAAGGTCTTGACTAATTGTACTATACCAGCCTTAGTAGCTGCATAAACACCCTGCCCTGGTTCCACAACTACCGATCTAATTGATGACATGGCAATAATACTACCGTGTCCCTGCTGTTTCATTATTGGCACGACCTCCTTCATCATTATAAATGTCCCCTTCAAATTTAGGTTTACAACTCTATCGAACTCATCATATGAGTAATCCTCAATCCTCTTCCTGACATTTATGCCAGGTATTATGTGAACCGCATCAATATGTCCGAATTTATTAAGAACCGCCTTATACATAGACCTAACAGTATTCACATCTGTGATGTCAACCTTAAGCGTTAGATAATCAACACCATAATTCGCCAATTCCCTCTCAAGAGATTTTAACCCATCATCGTTGATGTCGATAGCTACGACAGTAGAGCCTAGATCGGCTGACGCTAAGGCAATGGCTCTACCAATACCACTGGCAGCGCCAGAAACTATGGAAACCTTACCAACGAGAGAAAACATATCCCTAAACCTACCCATTTCATTCACCCTGTAAGACTTAATATAATTTAATTTTAAATTTACTTTAATAATCTATTTTCAACTCTTTAATACGTCTCTTATAGTTTAATGCATATTTAATAGCCTTTTTTATAGCCTCTACCATACTCGTCTCATCAGCTAACCCCTTTCCGGCTATGTCAAATGCCGTTCCATGATCCACCGAGGTTCTTAAGAACGGAAGACCTATTGTTAAACTCACTGTCCTTCTGAAATCATACATCTTAGCAGCTATATGGCCCTGGTCATGGTATAGAGATATCACGATATCATAGGCACCCTTGGCTGCTTGGTAAAATACGGAATCTGCTGGGAATGGACCAGAAACATTTATTCCAAATTTAGTCCTTGCTTCATCAATCGCAGGTTTTATTATGTCTATTTCCTCCCTCCCTAATAATCCATCCTCACCTGCATGTGGATTTAATGCGGCTACCGCTATTTTCCCATTGTCCACACCAAGCAGCTTTAATGATTTATGAGCTTTAATTATACCTCTGACTATGTTTTCCTTATTAATTTCATCGAATATTTTCCTTAGAGGAATATGCCTAGTTAGGAAATAAATTCTCAACCTCTTCACCTCAAATATGGTTATTGAATCCCTAGAATTTGTCAATGCTTGCAATAATGTAGTATGATCAATATATTGCGAGCCTGCCAAAATCCAAGCCTCCTTATTTATTGGTGCTGTAACTATCGCATCTAACTTATCATTAAGTGCTAGCTCAACGGCTACTTTAACGCTCTCAAGTGATATCCTTCCAGCCTCCCTCTGAACTTTACCAAATTCAATAGGGCCTCCATCGATATCATAAAACACTATATCGTTAAGAATCGCTTCTGATATTTTGAGAATACTCAGCACTTTCTTGAAATGCTCCTTGTTTCCTATTAAAAATATATTGGCATTGTATTTATCTTTTTTAATTAATGCCTTGGCAGTAACTTCATAGCCTATTCCCGCAGGATCACCCAAGGTAATGCCTATCTTAGGCTTCACTAGTTCGTTAGGGTTCTTAAGATATTTATCTTTTGCCTTTAATAGTCTCTATGATTTTCAAGTAGGTATCTTCGCCCCCAATTAGCCCACCTTTGGTGACGATAATCTTACCATTCAATTCACCACCAATAATAATCCCCACACCAACCAACGGCATAATCTCACCCACAGCCCTAACATACTCACCACCGGATATTTCAACAATATAATTGGCGGTCTCACCGCCGCTGAGCACTATGGCATCGAAGTGCTTTAAGAAATCCACAACATCCCTACTTATCAGATCACGATCCTTAAAGTAATCAAATTTGATTATTACATCTCCATCTGCTTTAGCAATACGTTCCTTATTATAGATTACATCATTTAGTGAGTAGACACTAATACCATGAGACTGGGCAAAGTTTATTTGCCTTATACTATTTCTATGTGTACTTCCAATAAAAAAGCATATTTTTTCGATATTTCTGTGTCTCCTTAGGTAATCACTTAAGGGATTAATTTTAGGTGGCTTATTGAAGTAAAGCCAGGCCACGGTGGAAATTAGAGGTAAAGGGTCTGCCGGAATAAGGTCGTTCTTAAACACGTAATTAGCAATGGTATTAATACCTTCGTAATCATACGAGTTGACAATAACAACTTTACCTTTTATCTGTGATTTATCGATTGATTCAAGATTTCTCCAATCTACTATCAACGTACTTATACTTCCGAAAATGTTCGTAATGCTTGTCCTTTCATCACCAATTACGGTAAAGCCCTTGTCTGTGAACCTGCCGTATTCTGGTATAGTATCTGTTAAAATTATAGAACCACCATTAATTTCTGCTTCAATTATTGCTTCAATTTCACTCTTTATATTACCTCTTAATGCACTATCAATTCGCTTCCCAATTTTAAAGTCAATACCTAAGTTTAATATATAATTAAGTACCTTTTTTACACGATACTTAGCCTCATTTTCATTAATCACCCTACTCTTAGTATTAACAACTATACAATTACTATCATTAAGTAAGTTTATGTGATTGATAAGTACATCATAATTAACCACTAAGGCGTTACAGAACGACGCCAATCTGCCAGCTATTCCATTAGCACCAGTTAAATCGTCAGAAATTACGAAAAAATGCCTTAACTTTTTATCTTCCATCGTTATAATTTATTTTAATAAGTTAAATCTTTTTCCCTGCTTTCCATATAGGAGATACTTATAAAGAGGAGGTTAATAAGCAATTTTTAATGAAAAGCTCATTAAAAACTAGAAGTAGTGTTGTTACCGAGGGTCCAGAAAGGGCGCCTCATAGATGCCTATTCAGAGCTGTTGGTTTGACTGATGATGATTTTTCAAAACCATTAATAGCAATAGCAAATTCTTGGAATGAAATCGTTCCAGGGCATATGCATTTATTGGATCTCTCAAAGTACGTTGCCGAAGGTATTAGGACGGCGGGTGGCGTTCCACTTCAATTTAATACCATAGCAATATGTGATGGAATTGCCATGGGACACGCGGGAATGAAGGCGTCCTTAATAAGTAGGGATGTTATTGCCGACTCTGTTGAATTAATGATTAGGGCGCATGGATTTGATGCGATGGTTATAATGGCTAGTTGCGATAAAATTGAGCCTGGTATGATGATGGCAGCGGCCAGATTGAATATACCCACAATCTTTGTGAATGGAGGGCCTATGCTCAGTGGTGTCCTTGGTAATAAGTTATTGGCGTTAGGGGATGTTTTTGAGGCTGTAGGTGCATATTATTCTGGAAAGATTACACTCGAAGATCTTAGATTAATAGAAACTGTGGCATGCCCAGGTCCTGGTTCCTGCCAAGGATTATATACTGCAAATACGATGGCTATATTAGCGGAGACCTTAGGATTAGCACTACCGGGTAGTTCCACAATACCTGCTGTGGACTCCAGAAGGAAGCTTGCTGCGAAGGTATCCGGTGAACAGGTGGTTAAATTGCTCGAGAATGATATCAAGCCAAGGGATATCTTGACTTACGAGGCCTTTGAAAACGCTATAGCTGTTGATGCAGCTATGGGTGGTTCAACGAATGCCGTACTTCACCTATTGGCTATTGCTTATGAGGCTGGCGTCAAGCTTACACTCGATGATTTCGATAGGATATACTCTAAAACTCCGTATATTGCTGATTTATTACCAGGGGGTAAATACGCCGTATGGCAATTAGACAGAGTTGGCGGTCTTCCCTTAGTACTAAAGAAATTGTTAAGGAAGGGTTTGATACATGGTGATACCTTAACCGTCACTGGAATGACGCTAAGGGAGAATCTTGAGAAGTATAAGGCACCGTGGTTGCTGCCCGTAATTGAGGAGCAAGATGTTGTTAAGGATCCTGACTCACCAATACTGCCTATGGGAGGAATTGTGATTCTCAAGGGTAACTTAGCCCCGGAGGGTGCTGTAATTAAGATAGCTGGTGTTAAGAAGTTATACCATGAAGGACCAGCTAGGGTGTTTAATAGTGAGGAGGAGGCTTTTCGGGCGGTTACTAGGGGTGAGATTAGGTCTGGTGATGTTGTTGTGATTAGGTATATGGGTCCAAAGGGGGCACCAGGTATGCCTGAAATGCTCAGTGTTACTGCTGCCGTTGTTGGTGCTGGTTTGGGTTCTGACGTTGCCCTGGTCACAGACGGCAGGTTCAGCGGCGCAACAAGGGGCCTAATGGTCGGTCACGTAGCACCAGAGGCAGCAGCAGGAGGACCAATAGCAATAGTAGAAGACGGAGATGTTATAGTAATTGATGCTCAATCGAAGAGGTTAATGATTAAAATAAGCGATGAGGAGCTAAACAGAAGGCTGAGGAATTGGCAACCTCCTCCAATCACCTATCCTCATGGTGCATTAGCAAAATATGCTAAGTTGGTTTCGTCAGCGTCTAGAGGCGCTGTTTTATCTGGATAGTGAATAGTAATATTTTATAAAACTATATAGTAATTCATAGTGTGTCGCTTGATTGGTTTAGGGGCTTAAGGGAGGTTGTTTTGTCGAGTCTTAGGGATTCTGGTCTTCCGTTTCCTGTCGATAGGTCTGTCTGCAATGGTTGGCGTGAGGGTTTAGCCTTCGATGAGGGTGTGGGTACGATACTCTACACATCATGCCTATACCAACTGGCGCCTGCCATAGAGAGGGCTGTGGCTGAGCTTGAGAGGTTCGGCGTAACTAAGGGTGGGGTCCTGGCTAGGTTTGCTGTTGTGGGTACTAGGGTCTTTGGTAAGGCGTTACTTAAGCCCAGTGATGAGGATGTTAATAGGGCCTATGGTGTGATAAGGAGTATTTACGGAATGCTCAGAACCCTTGGGGTTAGGTTTAGGGTCCTCGATAACGAACCCTACAGCGGCGCATTGCTTTATGAGTTGGGGTTTGTTGATGATTTTGCGGACTACGCCAGGGAGGTGTACAAGGTGTTTAGGGACAATAGCGTTAATGAGATCATAACCATAGACCCACACACCCAATACACGCTTGAGAAATTATACCCAAGGTACGTGCCCGAGTTTAATATTAAGGTCAGGAGCTACCTTGATTACCTGGGCTCAGGTAAGGTTAGGGTTAAGCTTGGCGAGTTCACAATTCATGACTCCTGCCTATACGCAAGATACCTAAACAAGTACGACCTAATCAGGGGCTTGGTTAGGGGTAAGGCTAATGTTAAGGAGGACCCAGTGTTGACGGGCAGGGACACATCGCACTGCTGCGGTGGGCCGATTGAGTCCACATACCCAAGTGTTGCCGGGAAGGTTTCCGCCAATAGGGTTAGGGAGCTGGTTAAATTATCAAGGAATATTGTCGTTCAGTGCCCAATATGCTACGTGAACCTAAGGAGGGGCTCCCAGGGTATTGATGGTGTTAAGATCTATGATTTAGCAGAGGTCATGGAGGTGATTGGGTGATGATGAGCATTAAGGAGGTTTATGATGAGGTTAGGAAGTGCCAGTTCTGCGGCTTCTGTGAATTTCCATGCCCAACCTTCAAGGCGATGAGTAATAGGTCCTATGGACCCAGGGGGCGCATAAACCTGATAAGGATACTCATTGAGGAGGGTTTTGGCCAGGGTAAATCCATGGAGTTTCCCAGGGAGGTTTTCGACCCAATAATGACATGCCTACACTGCGCGGCTTGCGATACGCAATGCCCGGCGGGTATAAGGATTGCGGATGCAATACATAGTTTTAAGTCAATAATCCTGAGAACAATGCTTAAGTAGCGGTGATGGGCAATGAATATCATGTCGAATAGAGATGTGATTAGGGAGCTTGAGGGTGTATTTAAGGATAGGTTGATCACTGAACCACACATACTTGCCCTATACAGTCATGACGCATCTTCGGAGGTTGGCATGATGCCAATGGCTCTCGTTTATCCAGAGAGTACGAATGAAATTACGACCTTGGTGAAGCTAGCCATTAATTATGGCTTTAAGCTATTACCTGTGGGTTCATCAACAAGCCTGTCTGGCAATGCGACACCGAAGCTAGGTAATACCGTGATTGTTGCCATGGAGAGGATGAACAAGATAATCGAGGTCTCGGACGTGGATTGGGTCGCAAGAGTTCAACCTGGTATTAAGGTTGACGATCTAAACCTGGAACTGGCGGGCTATGGGCTGCAGTGGCCTGTTGATCCGGCGTCATCGAAAACAGCCACTGTCGGTGGTGTAATCAATAATGGGGGTGGTGGTATGAGGGGTGCTAAGTTTGGTCCGGCGGCGTATTGGGTACTTGGTCTCGAGGTTGTGATTGGGACTGGCGACGTTATTAGGGTTGGTTGTAGGACGGTTAAGTGCAGGGAGGGTTACAACCTACTCCAACTCTTCATTGGTAGTGAGGGTACACTGGGAATAACGACTGAGGCAACGCTGAGGCTAGCCCCGTTGCCCGAATCCTTCGTGGGGTTGATGGCCGAGTTTAGTAACATCGAGTCACTAGTTAATGCAGTAATTAGCGTTAGGAGGGCTAGGCTCTGGCCTATTATTACGGAGTTCGTGGATGATGTGACAGCTGAGGTCTTAAATCTTAACCGTAAATACTACCTATGGTTGGGCATAGACACCAATTCCGGTGGTGAGAGGTCGATTCTCGAGAAGTTAAGATCGTTGATCAAGAGTAATGGTGGGGATATAGTTAATGAGGCTGATTCCATGCAGAGCTTCATGAAGGTTCTGGAACCCAGGAGGGCATTATATTCAGCTGGTTTAAAGTATGCCTTTAGTAAGTATGGGGCTGACTCTGTGGTTGTTTGGGAGGATATTGCGGTACCAATTTCAAAGCTACCCGATGCTGTTAGGGAAATTTATGATTTAAGTAGGAAGTATGGTATGGAGATACTATTGGGTGGGCATGTTGGGGATGGGAATCTACACCCAGGTCTCATATTTAGGAGGAACATTAGTGAGGAGGAGATGAGGAAGGTGAGCGGATTTATATTGGAGATTGGCGAGGTTGGCATTAAGTATGGGGGTACACCAAGTGCTGAGCATGGTATTGGGACAATGAAGAAGGAATTATTGCGTGCGAAGTACAGGAGCCTCAACAGCGAGAATGCAATAGACATTATGAAACGCATTAAGGAGATATTTGACCCACACGGCATACTCAACCCAGGCAAAATATTCGATTAGTAAGGAAAAACTTATTAACTATATTTAATGGATTTTATCCTTGATGAATTCCATCTTTGAGCGTAAATGGGATTTTATTGTTGTTGGTGCTGGTAATGCTGCATTGAGCGCTGCTAATGCTGCCTGTGATAGAGGTAAGCATGTACTTGTGTTGGAGGCAGCACCTGAGGGGCCTTATTCTGGTGGTAATTCAAGGTTTGTTGAGGTCTTTAGGGCTGCCCATAATGGGGAGTATGGTCACGGTGTTAAATATACACCCGAGGATTACTATTATTACATGCTTAAAACAAACCCGGATTCCGATAAAGAGTTAGTGAGAATATTGGTTGATAGATCAATAGATATGATTAAGTGGCTTGCAAGGCACAATATTAAGTTTGTGAATGAATCCATTATCGATAAGCAGTACGACCCGGACATGGCACGAAGTGGCTTCCGCATACTGGGTGGTGGTACCATGCTCCTACATACATTACGTAAGGAATTAACTAAAGGAGAGAGGGGTAATAGATGCAGGCTTTTGTATAATGCTGAGGTGATTGATATAGAAATTGAGAATAGGGAGTTTAAGTCGGTAACCGTTAACTTCAACGGAAAGCATATCAAGGTGTATGGCGATAATTTAATAATAGCAAGTGGAAGCTTCGCGGCTAATCTGGATAAATTAAGGCAGATTATGGGCGATGCTGTTGATGTATTAAAAATAAGGGGGAGTAGGTATAATAAGGGCATACCCCTATTCGTCATGCTTGAGAAGTATGATGCTATGGGGTATGGTGATATGCATAAGTTCCATTCACCAGCTGCGGATGCGAGGGCTCTAAAATTCGATGCCGGTATTGCCATGAGAGTTGATGCAATACCCTATGGCATAGTCGTTAATAAGAAGGGGTTAAGATTTCATGATGAAGCGCCGGGCTACTGGTTAACCCACTATAGTAAATGGGGTGGTTGGATTATTGAACAACCTGGTCATATCGCATTCTCGATATTCGATAAGAAGGCCTTGGGGGTATTTGTACCACCCTACTTACCACCAGTGACGGCGAGCACTCTGGAGGATTTAGCCGCGGAACTGACTAAGTACGGCCTTGAGAATCCTAAGCAATTAATTGAAACAATACATACATTCAATAATGCATGTCCTAGGGATAAGGCTCATCTGCCATATGATCCGAGTGAGCTTGATCACATATCAGCAAACATAGATCCTCCGAAGTCGAATTACGCCAGGCCAATAAATACGCCACCATTTTATGCATACCCATTGAGCCCAAGTTTAACCTTCGTTTATTACTCATTAAAGATAGATAAGGCCGCAAGGGTTGTTCATAAGAGTGGGAATCCCTTTGTCAATGTTTATGCAACTGGTGAGACCATGTTTTCAAACATAACACCTAACTCCTACGTTGGTGGTGTTGGGATCGCCATGGGTACAACCTTCGGTATAATAGCCGCGTATGAGGGGGGTTGGCCATGAGCTTAATTCCTAGCCTTGTGAGGTTAAAAAATGTGCTTGATGAGGCCGTTAGGCAGTATTGGATTTGCAATGCATGTAGGTTATGCAATGATTTATGCCCTGTCTTTACTGTAATGTCGAGCAAGCCAATTATAGAGCATAGGGACACGGTACTTCTTGCAAACCTATGCTATGACCATAGGGATTGCTATTACTCATGCCCATACGTACCTCCACATGAGTTCTCCGTAAACATACCCGAGATCAATAGGAGGGTTAGGCTTGAGACATACTCTAACCTAAACTTCAATATTATAAAAACAATGTGGGGTAAGGTAATTTTAGCCGCTTTAACAATCCCCATAATCCTCATGTGGATAATTTATGGTAAAAACATATTCGTAGGAGGCCCTATAAGCTTTTACAGGTTAATACCTAAGGATGTAATAGTAATAGCGGGTACTATCTCGGTATTATACATAATCGCCTGGGCAATAGCTATACTGGCTAGGTACGACAGAATGTTAGGGCCAGGGTATAGACCATCCCTTTCGACATTGCCAAGGACCCTTAAGAATATTTTCCTACATCATTGGTTTGAGAAGATACATTATCCTGGCGATGAGTGGGGTAATACTAGGTATGTATACCATATATTGATATTTTATGGCTTAGGGCTTGATATAATAGCAACAATACTGGGATTTTATTATGAGGATTTCCTACACATAATGAGTCCCTTTTCCTTGGCAAATCCCGTGGTAATAATTGGTATCGTAGGTGGTGTCATGATTATTATAGGTACAGTAATAGCGTTTTATGCCAGGTATGTCTCTGCTATATCGCAGAGATTCATGCCAATATCCGCCATAGATTTTGCATTCGCCATAGTACTCTTCCTCGTGGCACTTACAGGGGTTCTTGTTCTATTATTTAGGGTGTTTTATCCCAGTGAACCATACTTAACGTATACAATACTACTAATACACCTCACACTCGTTTATTATTTCTTCATATTAGCACCATTCACAACAACAATGCCGCATATACTAGTTAGGGCATGGTCGTTGTGGATTTACGAAACAATAGTATCAAGGAATTGGAAAATAGAGCCCGGACGCATGCTCGTTAACTTACCTAAACACAAACACACCAAAAACCCCAATAAACACGTTCCAACCTACAGAAGGTAAGTAAAGGTAAGTAATGGCTAGATAAAATAAATTAATTATAGTAAAACTTTAAAATTCATGATTTACTATAACTTAATGAGTGGACAGGGTGCCAATAGGGTGAGGGGTAAGTTGGTAACTAAAAACCTCTGGACGATGCCTGGTCATTCGCCTCTCTTTGCTAAGTTGCCTCAGTACTTCCCTGATGCCGAGGTTTTGCAGGTTGTCTTTGAGGCTGATCCTGAGGCTGTTGCTGAGTTGGTTCCTGAGGATCTTGAGGTGCCTGTTCCTGCTGAGGCTATGATC
>Ga0081534_100519_pt1 | contig 12200 bp, 13 predicted proteins | sample MonGeyMetagenome_FD_71019 | JGI IMG/M metagenome (GOLD analysis project Ga0081534, IMG submission 71019) | Hypoxic/sulfidic aquatic microbial communities from Monarch Geyser, Yellowstone National Park, USA - MG (SPAdes) v1 (version 2) | ecosystem: Environmental > Aquatic > Thermal springs > Hot...
TGTAAATAAAAAGTAAAAATAATATTAAATATAAAAGAAATAAAATTTTATCTTCTTTTTTTACCATACTGTTAATTTAGCAACCAAATATCCGCCTAAGAATGGTACATCTACTGGCAAATAAATATAATAAACATATGTATTTGTATTTGGTGGTATTGGATATCCCAGACTTATGAATTCTCCACTACCTTGATAAATATATGCATTTAATTCTTCTTTATTTCCAGTATTTGTAATGCAATATACTCTTGCCATTGCAACGCCATTTCCTCCGGGATGAGGATCATAATATACTGCAGAAATTATGAATTGATTTGTATTTGGATCTCTATCATCTATTACCCATTTAGTAATATTAAATCTATAAAGTCCTTCTGCATTTGAATTTCTATTAATTAAATAAACTAAAGGACATTCTTTTCCAACAATAATTCCATTTACATTTTGTATATTATCATATACACCAGTTGGGCAATTTATTGTATCTCCGTTTAAATTATATTCGCATAAAGGATCTGCTGCTAAAAATACGTAATCTGGTTCTCCACTTATATTTAAAAATGAAATATATAATCTTATTACTTCATGCCATGGATAATCTATAAATACTTGCTGACAATTTGGTGGTATATTTACTACACCTCTATAAAATGACCCAACAATCAATTCTGGACTTTCGCATTGCTGAGTGCCAGATTCTTCTTGGCATATGTCGTTTAAATATTGTTGTGGGATTATAAATTCTGCTAATCTATTTATATCGGTAGCTGTTTTATATATTGGGGGTCCATAATAATAGTAAGGAACATCTGTTAAATATTGAGAACCTGCTACTGGAGTTGGAAATCCTATCCAACCAGAGAAAAATTGTGGTAATGAAAAAGTTGGCGAAGTTCCAAAATTTGGAAATAAATTCCATTCACCTTGAGGACAATATACAGAGGCTTCTGTAAAATTATAATTTGGAAATATTTCTGTTAATGGTGTACAGTATCCATTTTGTACAGCTAGAGATTGAGACATTGCATTATATAATGATGTTAATCCCCAACTACTTATTGATTGTGATTGATGAAATGGTGCAGTTGCATTTACCCATCCTGCTCCATATAAAGTTTGACTTACTGGTATATTAATATTCTCTATGTAATTATTTACAAAGAAATATGTATAATTCCATTCATACCATTGTGTACCGTCAGGATCCGGTGGAGGATTCATTGAACAAGGATCCCAATTTCCAATATTACCGCCCATTATAAACATCTGAACAATCCATCCTGTTACTGGTGGGATAAAATATATTGTAAGGTTCCATCTATTTCCATAAATACTATTAAAATAATTTATTATATCTTCTGATATGTTTGTACATGTATTTTGATTTATACAATATGTATCATTTCCAGAAGATGAAAAATATGATAATAAAAATGCATAAGATAAATTAACTTTATTGTCATAAATGTATGGTAATAAATCAATGCTATTTTGAATTGTTAATGTATATTGATTTTCTACATTATATGTTTGTGTTATTTTAGAGCTAGAACTAGTTGATAATAGAAAAACTAAAAGAATTGATAAAATTATTATTGAAATAATGATAACAAAAGTTAATGTATTTATCTGATTTTTCATTTTAGATAATATAAAAGTATAATTAGGCCTATTATTATAATTATTATTACTATTGCTGTTGGTAAAATTAAATTAACATTATTACTTTTATTACTTACATTTGGTTGTGGATAAATTAATTGTTGGGTACTATTTGTTAAATTTACTTCAGTTTGATTTATACATTCAAATACTCCTGTACATGATATATATACAATATTTGGTGGTGGACATTGTTTTAGAAATTCTTGATATAGCTGATTTAATGAATAATTATATGGACATCTAAACCAATCTCCTTCAAAAGATAAGTTTTCTGGACAATATCCACATTGATATTCTGTTTTATATACATCTAATACTGTCTGATATGAAGCATTATCTGTCAAATAAGAAGGTGGTATATATGGGGGATTAAAGCATGGATAAATCTGATTAGAGCATGGTTGATAATACCAGGGCGTGTTTGAACAATTTAATAAATTATTGCAATATGTTCTTGGAATTATATTTAAATCTTGATATGCTGATGGAGGAATTAATGTATATGGACTAACTAATGTTCCATTTGGATATTCACAATAACTACTATTTACATATATTAATCCATAATGGGTACAAAAAGAATATTGGGGTGATACATTATTTTCATAATATTGTAAAGCATCAAAATATGTACCATTTATAATACAATAAGAACCTGTATTATTTGTATAATATGTTCCTCCTCCATATTCACAATAAACTGCTAATGGATTTCTCATAGAATATATATTATAAGAAAAAATTACGAAAAAGAGAATAGATAATGCTATTAAATATCTATTATGAAAGAGTGACATTTTGAATTGCTACAAGGTCTCCATAAATTTGGCCGGAGAAAGGTGTACCAATGAATGTTAAACCATAAGGAGATTGATCGAATGGTACAAGTACATATCCATCTTGCATCCAATATACGCCTCCACATGGAACATTATACGTGGCAGTGCATTCTTGATAATTTTGGTATAGTTCACCGCATAGACTAGGGTCGCCTGGTCCAGGCTTTGGTACTCCGCTTGTAGTATAAACTATACAGCCTGTAATATCTCCCCATTGATTCTCAAATATCCAGCAATCCGGTGTTCCATATACTTCTTGACATAGTTGAGAATATGTAGTATCGCCAGTGGTATAGCCAACTAATAACATAGCATGTCCGGAATTGGATGCTATCTGTTGTGGATCTTTATTTGGATTTGATCCACCGCTACCTACTAGCATTCCAACAGCCACTAATGGTCCATAACATAATAAATCTTGAATTACTTGTTGATCTGTTAAAGGTCCATTTTGTTCAAGATCTATAGCATCTTGCGGATAATATAATGGAGAAGTAGGTCCATTATAATTGTAATTACATACGTCACCTGGATAGCTTTGATAAAAGTTCTGTGGACAATTATATAAAGTAGAATCATAATAGCTCCATCCTGGATCTGGTGGGATTCCATATTGAGATGCAAAAAGTATAGCATAGTATGGATCACCTTCATTACAACCTTCATTCATACTACAATATCCTGGAGTATTTGAATAGCCATTATTGCATTCTATTGCTAAATATGCGGGTGATAATTGTAATCCTTCATTAGGTTTATTATTTCTTATCATATATATTGAAGCGATTCCATTTGAAGATGCAAATGTCCAGCAATCCCCACATTTTCCCTGATCTCCTATTGGAGGTAAATAATCTTTTTCATTTACATCACCCCAGAAAAAACTTGTCTGTCCATTATAATTAACTAAACATTGAGCATTTGGATTAATATTATTGTTTTCCTGATTATTGCCTCCATTATTGCTGCTACCTTCATTATTATTATTGTTTTGATTATTTCCTGGAGTTATATATACAAGATTTCCACTTGGTAAATATTGATAAAATATATTAATTGAATTTTGAAGATTTGTTGTAATAAAAACAGTATTATTTGTACTAACAAGGTATATATAATTTTTTGGATATAGAAAACTTACATTTTGATTATTATATAATGTTATATTCTTGTAAAAATTAATTGTATAATTATTGTTATCATATTGTATTATCAATTCTGTACCATTTGCATATAATAAAACTCCATTTGGTATATCAACTTTTATATAATATGTACCTTGAATACTATTTATTGTATTTTGTAAATTCTGTAAACTGTTAATAAAATTTTCAAATATATATTCTTCCTGTTCTTTTTTAATATTTAAAGAATATTGATAATATATTAGGAAAGATAATGATACAACTAATAATATTATTGCTATTGAAAGTAAATTTAATTGATTCTTTTTCATTATGATCTAATAATATTTAAAAATTTTAAAAAATTTTAACTTGGATTTTCTATATAAATTGTTACTTGCGTTGGAGATGTTTTTTCGACAAGTAATGGAATTTTTTCATTTGGATTTCCATATGATAATTCATAAAATAAGCCTGAAGTATAATATTGAATCATATTATTTGTTGTATTTATTATTACATTGCATGGTATTGTATAATTATAATATTTATCATATATATAACAACTTAATAAATTGTTATTACCATAAATATAATTTAAATATTTGTTTATTTCAATGTTAATATATACTCCTGTTCCATTATTAGAATAACATACTTCTTCAACTGTAGAATATAGATTTTGGCATGAATATATATCTTGATATAATAATTGTGTTTGATTATTTATATTAGCAAATTTAAAATATAAATATATAGATAAACCAAAAGCAATGATTGTTACAACTATCCAAAACCAATTTTCCATTTTTATCCTTGAACATTAATATAGACATAATTTCCTGCCGAATATACTAATATATATTCTCCAGTATTTATATTATAATTGCAATTTTGCATTACTACATTTGGATCTATACTACTTACATTATTTATTAAATCCTGACATGTAAATGGATTTCCCTGATAGTTAATTAAATAGCAAAGACCCTGGGCTTTTTTATAATAACATGATACTACATCCATTGCAACATCTTGTATTGAAGTTACATTTGTTTCTACTACAGTTTGTGTATTATTATATTTTGGCATTATACTACTAATGTAAGAAGTTATATTTCCTTTTAATAAAAATATTATTCCTAAAATTACCAATGTAACAGTTATTCCAATAATTATTAAAAATGTATAATTTATTGGAAGTTCTTGTGACTTTATTGCCATATTACAATATAACTATTGTTGTATATTATAAATATGCTATTATATGGATAAATATTTCCATTATTATTATTTAAATGAAATATAATATTATTTGGATTAAATTCAGTATAATTTTGCACATATTGAATTAATATTGATGAATTTAGAGTAATATTCTCATTTATATAAACATCATAACATACATTAAATAATTTATCTGTATTTACATTATTATTATAGCAATTTAATATTAATCCTGTTATATCTGAATAAATTGTATCATTGCTTTCATTTGTATAAATAATATTTATTGAAGAAGGATAATATTTTTCACATGATGGGGAAAAACCACCTTGTGATATTAATGTTTGGCAATAATATGCTTGAGAATTACTAAAAAATTTTGTATAAATAATATCTAATATAACTACAACAGATATTATTGCTATTATTATTATAAATATAGTATCTATTGTTATATCGTTCTTCATATATAATTAATACTTCCATTATAAATATATATAATTCTATAGCCAGAAGGAATTGTTATTCCATTTATTGTACAATTTTCACTAAGAAATACTTTAATATTTATTATTTCCTGAAAACTTTTATTATATAGATCTTCTAGTTGTTGACAATTAATAGTTTGTATACTATTTCCTCCTAAATTATTTTTTACATTATAAATATAATAAAAAGAAAATAAACCAGCAATTATAATTAATATAAAGGTTATTATAATCCAATATATTGATTGTTGCAATCTCATAATTGTATATTTATTGGTAAATATGGGCCAAATACTGTATATACTATTAATATTCCTATTATTGAAAATATTACATAAAATATTGTTCCAAACAATAAGTTTTTACCTATATAATATGATGTCATTGTTTTATCAAATCCATATTTTATTCCTGCACTCATATATGAAGTTATTATTACATATTCTATAAAAAATATACCAATTATTGCTTCAAAGAATGTTGGTGGTATTAAATTATATAGATTAAAGGTATTTGCAACGAAATTATATAGATTAGCTCCACTAACTAAACCAAAGGATTGATCTATTAATTGAAAGAAATATGCAAGTGCAAAAAGCATTGAAACTATTCCATTATTAAAAACTGTAACCATTGCAGAAATTAATGGTACTAGATTTTTTGATGTCATATCTATTAATCCAATTACTTCATTTAATATCTTTCTTACATTATATCTTATGCTATCTACATTTTCTAAATTTGTTGATACATTATATGCAATCTTTGATAAAACTTCAGGACCTTTCGATGAAGAAGTAACTAAGAGTTGCATAGATTCTCTTACTAATTTTGATGGATATAGATTTAATGAACCAATTTTTGGATCAAATATAGAAGTATTTAAATCATAGCCTCTTCTCAAATTATATAATGTTGTTTTTAGGAAATTTTCCATAACTCCAGAGGATTTTATTATTCTATAATTATAGTATGTTTTTTCAACTACCATTTCAAATGGATAACCATCTTCTAATAATGATGCAAATTCATATACAACAATTGGGAATTCATTTTCTATTTCTTCAATTTGATATATTTTCTTAACTCTTTGGAAAGATGTTAAATAATAATAGGATCCTATACCCAAACCCAATCCTAAAGGTAATGCTAAAGTTAAAACAGAATATATTAATGCCCTATCTTGATAAACTATATTTAAATAATCGCTCAAAAATCCTTGTGGAATGAATGTAATTTTTATAGCTAAAGAAATTAAATGATATATTCCTAAAATTGCAATTGATCCTAATATTATTGAAATTATTATTGCTGGAATTTCTTTATCTCCAATTTTAAATCTTCCAGGTTTTGGTAGATCTCTTGCTAATGATAAATCTGGAACAGAAAATGCAAATGGATTCTTTGATAAAAAGTTCTGAATTATTAGAAATGTAATAACTGGTAAAATTATTATATATGAAAATGCTATGAAATAGAAACTTACAGTATTTAATAAAAATACAGATATTATTGGTAACATCATTAAACTAACTATTGGAAGCATTACTAAGAAAGATACTATAACTGTTGCTGGTTCTTTTAAGGCATCTACATATAATTGAGATTTTTCTAATGACTTCTTCAATACCCATCCTAAAATTCTATCTAATAATTTGTTTATATCATCAATAGAATTCTTATATTTAATATTTACAATATGAGTCATTGCATATACAAAATCTGGGCTTAAATAAAACCATCTTCTTTGATAATATTCTAATGCAGATTCAATATCATTAAATTTATTTGTTTCTAAGTTATATAATAATGATTTAAAGTCTGTTGCAATATAACCCTTCATATAATATGCTACATATTTTATTCCATTTTCCAAATTTGGATTTCTTTTTAGATATAATGATAAATATAATATTATCCATATAACTTCTGATGTTACTTGTATTCTAACAATTTGTGTATAGAATATTGGATAATATGCAAAATAAAATGATAATATCAATAAAGAAATTAATAAAGAAAAAGCTAGTTGAAAGCTAACAAAACTTAAAATAAAATATATAATTATAGAAAATAATATTAGAGTTATTACAGAAGAAAATATATTATCTGGATTCGTATTTAGTCTATTTAACCATAAATGAAATGCATATTTTTTATATATAGAATTAGGGGCCTTTAATTTTATTAAATTAAAATTATTATAAAAATATTCAAAAAAGCTCATTACATTTAGCTTGTTACGCTTGGTATATTATTTAACTGAGAATATGGTACTTGCAATAAGAATTGGCACAATGGCATTCCATTAACATTATTATTTATACTCAATGCTGTGCAATTTCCAGTTACTGTTAATATTCCATTATTAACTGTTAAATTCAAATTACATCCATCTGCAGTATTATAATAGTTAGCAATATCCAATAATGCACCAAATACTTGATTTGTAATCCATGTTGGTAATTGTGCAGAACATTGTACTGGACCTGGATTTAATATTTGTGATGGAGAAGAAATGTAAATATTTTCTTGTCCATTTGTTACATTAAAATATGTAGCAGAAGAATAATTTCCAAATACATAACTTGTTGCTTGTTCTGGGCTATAATATAAATTATCAATATAATTCTGGCATTCTAAATACATGCAATCAAGAGGTGATATAGAATATCCTTCATATTGACATTGACTAGAAGAGCCTCCATATAATTGTAATACTACACTGCATGGAACAGCATTTAAGCAGACATAATATCCGGGACTTGTTTGTACAAGTCCATTTCCTATATCTTCATACTTTGTACAAAATGTATATGGGCTTGAACAATAGCTTGAACAATCTGAAACTGCTTGTTGTATTTGAGTATTTGATATTTGACTAATCTTTGAAGATTGTTGCTGGAATAATTTAATTACAATAACTGCTACTACTAACATTATTATTATTACAAATATTATTTCTACAGCCATATCTATACCTCTCTTTTTCATAATTAAGGATAAATATTTTATTCTTTATAAATATTTTTAATAATATATTATAAATTCCATATCCTTTTCTTTCCTTAATTCTTCTATTAATTTTCTGTCAATATCAATAGCACTCTTATTTGAATTTATTGCCAAAGTTCTATCATCAATATAATTACTCTTTCTTATAACAATACTTCTATCATTTGTTAATAATAAATTTTTTGAACCATATGCAATTATATCATCTATTAAATCATCAACTTTAATTACAATCTTTATTTTTCCTTCATTTAACAAATGATCTTTAAGATCTTCTGGTAGATCTTTTACAGAATAATTTGCATTTATCCCAATTATGCAATCTCCTCTTTCAGTTAAAAAATTATCCTTAGTAATTTCTAGAGTACTTTTATGTGTTGCTTTTATTAATTTATTTCCTCTAGCTTTTATTACTAATTTCATTTAAGTAATTTAATATTTCTCTTGTAACATTTCTATTTAAATATTTGTCAAATCCTTCATATTGAAATATATGATGTAAATCTATTAAATAATATTGATTGTCTTTTAATAATAGATCAAATCCAAATATTTGTAAGTCACATTTTTCCATAATTTTATATCCAATATCTATTATTTCTTCATTCAATTCATATGGTCTTCCATATCCTCCCTGACTAATATTTGCCTTAAAACTATTTTTATTAATTCTCTCCATTGCACCAATTGGTTTTCCTACAAAAATTACCCTTATATCTCTTTCATAAGGTATATATTTTTGAAATATTAGATGTTTTAAATTTATTTTCTTTTCTAATAAATATTTTTCCAAAAAATTATATAATTCTTTTTCATTATCTATTTTATGCACAAATTCTCCTCTATGAGCAAACTGATGCTTTATTACCATTGGAAATCCTATTTTATTTATTACATATTCTATGTTATCTATTGAGTATATTTTCACAAATTCTGGAATCTTTACATATTTATTAAGAATGCTATAAAATAAAGTTTTTGATATTATAGATTCTTTAGTATGTATGCTATTTATTACTTTTTTTCCATTTTTTTCAAGATATTTTGCTAGAAAGTGTATATCTGATAAAAAAGTTGATCCAATGAAAAAGTAATATACATCATAGTTTAATATTTTTTCATTATATGGAAATATATTGTCCTTTTCTATATCAATAATGCTAATGTTATTATAATTTTTTATTTCCTCTTTTAATCTTATCATTCTATAATCTTCTAAATCAGTTTTTACGAATATGGCTACTCTACCCATTTTTAATATCTAGGAGGTAAAGTTATAAGTTTTTTATGAAAAATTAAATAAATGGGTAAGTCTGCTAAAAGGTCTAAATCTAAAAAAACTTCTAAGACTAATAAACCTAAAAAAGATTTAAGAGAATTATCTGAAATTGATATAACAAAACATTATTTAGTACCAAAACATATAATATTATCTGAAGAAGAAAAGAAGGAATTATTGGAAAAGTATAATGTATCTTTATCAGATTTACCAAAGATCAAAATCTCGGATCCTGCATTAAAGAATCTAAATGCTAAGCCAGGGGATGTTGTTAAGATTATAAGGAATAATCCATGGATTGGGGAAGAAGTATATTATAGAGTTGTTGTTGAGGATTAAGCTTATAAGAATATCATATATATAAATAAAAAGTGGCTAATAATATAGACAATTATATCTTATTCTATAAATACTTGGAGGAAAATGATCTCTTAGGAGTACAACTAAGGTCCTTTGAATACTTCGTTGATGTAGAAATGACAAAGATTGGAAGGGAATTGGGAACATTTTCTCCAAGATTATTGGCTCCAGGATTAAGAGATTTACAATTTAAAATAGAAAGATTATGGTTGGGGAAGGCAGATTTTATGGAGAAAGAAGGGGTTTCCAGATTAATATATCCAATAGAAGCTAGAATTAGAGGACTTACATATGCTGGAACAGTATATATGGAATTTTCTGTATATGAAAATGAAACATTTAAGAGTAAATATCAAGTAGCTATTGGTAGATTGCCAATAATGGTTAGATCAAAATATTGTAATACTTATGGATTATCTGAAGAGGAATTAATAAGAATTGGAGAAGATCCGACAGATAGAGGTGGATATTTTATTATTAATGGAAATGAAAAATTAATTATATTGTCTGAAGAACTTGCTACAAACAAATTTTATGTTCAAAAAGAATCTGGTTCTATAAAATATAGTGGATATTTATTATCAGAATCTTTAACTCAATTAAAGGCTCATAGAATGGAAATGACAAAAGATGGTTTATTATATTTATCATTTGAGAAATATAAAAGGATTCCTTTAATACCTTTGGTAAGGGCTCTGGGTTTAGAAAAGGATGTTGAAATAAATCAATTAATTTCTGAAGGGGATGATTTTGAAGAAGTATATATTAATTTATTGGAATTCCAAGATATAAAAACTTCTGAAGATGCAATAAGATATTTGGCTGATAAATTAAAATTAACAGGATCTCCAGAAGTTAAAAAAGAAAAATTATTATCAATACTAGATAATTTATTATTACCGAATATTGGAACATCACCGAATGATAGATTATTAAAGGCATACAATTTATTGAAGATGGCAAGAAAGTTATTATTATTAGCTCATGAAAAAATTGATGAAGATGTAAAAGATCACTTTGCAAATAAAATAGTTAGAACACCTGGAGAATTAATGAGAGAATATTTCTTAGTTACTTTAAGAACATTGATGACAGATGCCATGTATCAATATGAAAGGTTGGTGAAAAGAGGAAAGATACCTTCATATACATCTATATTTAGATCAAAAATATTTAGTGAAAGATTTGAAAATGTAATGGCTATTGGAAAATGGACAAGGAATAGAACTGGAATTGCACAAGCTTTAGATAGAACAAATAAAATTTCTGTTTTATCTCATCTAACAAGGGTTGTTTCTTCAATATCTAGTGAAGCTGAATTATTAGAAGCAAGAATGGCTCATGGTACTCATTGGGGTAGATTAGATTTAATAGAAACACCTGAAGGTCATGAAACTGGATTAAGAAAAAATAAAACAATATTAGCAAAAATAAGTTTTGAAGAGATTGATAAAAATGAATTAATTAGGAAATTGGAGGATATAGGATTAAGGCCAATAGTTAAAAATGTTTCAGATAAAAAATAAAAATGGCATATGAGGTTTATGTAGATAGTATTTTTGTTGGATATGTTGATGATGTTAATAAATTTATTGAAGAATTTAAGGAGAAGAGAAGAAAAGGTATTATTCCATATTTTGTAAATATACATTTTGATGAAACAAGGAATGTTATAGAAATATTAACAAGAAAAGGAAGGATTTTAAGACCTTTAATTGTTGTAAAAGATGGAAAGCCATTATTAACAAAGGAGCATATTGAAAAATTAAAGAAAGGAGAAATAAAATGGTCTGATTTAGAAAAGGAAGGTATAATTGAATGGGTTGATCCTGCTGAAGAAGAAAATTTAAATGTTGCATTATATCCTGAAGATATAAAGGAAAATACAACTCATTTAGAGTTATCTTCTCTAGTAATATTTGGTATAGCTACATCTTTAGTTCCATTTTCAAATAGAAATCAATCTGCAAGATTAAATAGAGGTGTTAGACCACAGAGACAGGCTCATGCTATATATTCATTGAATTTCCATAATAGATTTGATACTGATATATCAATTTTATATTATCCACAATATCCGATTACTAGGACATTTTCTTTTAATATATTTAAGGATGATTATGCAATAGGACAAAATGTAATTGTTGCTGTAATGACACAGGAAGGATATAATATTGAAGATGCAATTATCATGAATAAA
>Ga0081534_100520_pt1 | contig 12163 bp, 14 predicted proteins | sample MonGeyMetagenome_FD_71019 | JGI IMG/M metagenome (GOLD analysis project Ga0081534, IMG submission 71019) | Hypoxic/sulfidic aquatic microbial communities from Monarch Geyser, Yellowstone National Park, USA - MG (SPAdes) v1 (version 2) | ecosystem: Environmental > Aquatic > Thermal springs > Hot...
GAACCTGTCGTAGAGCGCCTGGAGTTCAGGATCCTCGGGTACCTCGTTACTGGCCCCGAAGACGCTCCATGCGTTAACAGGCTTCGGCACCCCACTCATTGGGTCGTAGACCACCCTCTCCTGGAGCAGTGATAATAGGGCGTTGAGGATTGCTGCATTGGCTTTGAATATCTCGTCGAGGAATATGAACTCGGCGTTAACAATATTACTCCACCTCCTCTCGTACCTACCCTTCGTGAGTTCTAGAATGTCGATTGGCCCGAACACGTCCTCATACCCCGTGAACCTGGTTAACAGCGTGGTGTATGCCCTGGCGCCCAGTAGCTTAGCAAGCATTGTGATTAGCATTGTCTTGGCAGTACCAGGTGGGCCTATCATTACCGCATTCTCCCTGGCGATTACTGCCGTCATAAGCATGTTAATGTCCTCATCCCTGCCAATAATCCTTGAGCCAAGTACCTTAACCAACTGCTTAACCCTACCCCTAGCCTCCTCAATCTTACCGCTAGCTTGTGGTTGGGATTGGGATACTTGGGATAGAGCTTGGGTCATGGGTTACTGAAGCCTTAGTGGGCTTAATTAGCTGGGCGTAATACTAATTAATAGTATAGTACAGTGGGTGCCCATGCTCCTGGGCCCACTCAGGAACCCATTCCTAGACGGGGAGAGGCTAGCCTTCCTAGCACCAGACAACAGGGTTGTTAAACTTGACCCATGCGGTATAATTAACATTTGGGCACTTGGGCATGAGTACTACGTTGAGTATGCCAGTGAGGCTGAACGCTACAGGCAGTATGTGGCCACTGAGCCTCCTGTTGGCTCAAGGCATATCATAATCCTTGAGGTTGCCACTGCCTGTTGGGTTAATGGGAGGCTCACTGCTGTTGCCAAGTGCCTTAAGGCTGGGGTTGGGGTTCTGAAGGTTGTTAGGGTTAGGGTTGGGTGCCCGTTGGGTGTTGAGGCTAAGGCTAATTAATGACCAATGCCCCCTAATCCCTATGCCCTTGGTCTTAATTGGCCCGCTCTACACTCCAGTGAGGGTTAATGGCATGGTTGAGTTCAGGGATGAGTCGGGTAGGCAGGTTACCCTAGACCCGTGTAGGATTGTGAAGGTTTGGTACAACGTGTGGGGTGGCTTCTACATTAGGTACAATGCCAGTGGGGGTGAGGTTGAGGGGCTTAGGAGGCTTATCATCAACGTCCTGCACCCTGATGGGTTGGTTGAGTTGGGTAGGGTGCCTGCGGTTGGCGGTGGGTTCAGGATTGGGTGCTAGGAGCCAAGCCCCTAATCCAGTAATTATAATTATAGATTAACACGACTCGGATTAGGGGGGCTTGTTAATACTACCCCGATACCTGTTCAAGGTACTTCCTGAAGGCCTCCAGGAGCGCCTGCCTGAAGTTCAACTCACCCTCAAGCTTAGTGAGGGCCTTCTTCTTCTCCTCAGCCTCAGCCTCCTGTATCCTGGCCTGAATCTGGCTAATATCATCCCTAAGCTTCGCAATCGCTGACTCAAGGAGAGCCTTGGCATCCATTGGTTCAAGGTAAATCGGCACAGCCCTGACGCCGTAGTAATCGAGGTTAATGCGCTTAATCTTATCGAGCCCAAGGCTCCTCAACTGCTCCCTAACCCACTCACCAATGGCACTAGCCAGCTTAACAGCATCCTCACTGACCGCAATCCACATGTTGAAGGCTTCACTGTACACGAACATGCGGCTTATCCTCTCGTAGGCGCCACGCCTAATGCCCTCTATCCTTGATGCGATCTTGGCGAGTTCACCCTCCCACCTCCTAACCTCCATTACCCTACCCTGCTCGTGCTCGTACTCTGTTACGCCAATCAGGTGCCTTGTGGGTAGGCTCATTGCTAGCGCATAGACTCTTACCAGCCTCGGCTTCTCAACCACCGGCTTCGCCTGGGCTTCCTGAGCCCCCTGGGCCTGTGCCCCCACTGGAGTGGGTTCCTCAAGCCTGACTGTCAACTCCCGCTGCGGGATGGGTACCGCCTGCATGTTGGCTGGCGTAGTCTCAACTAAGCCAGCCTCCTCTAGGCTGACCTCAGCCTCCTGTTTAGCCTCCTCCTCCCTAAGCCTCTTAGCAATAATGTACAGGTCGTAGAGTACCCACGGCTCGGCGCTGTTGCTGAGCCAAATGTTCATGTTCTTTAACTCAGCCTCAGCCTTCACCCTATCCTCGCTTGATGGGGTGTCAATGAGCTTAACCCCCTCAAGCTCAAGCACCATCTCCCAGCGGTGTGGTGGAATTGCATCCTTGTCCTCGTACTCGTGCCTTATCACCGCCTTGGATACGCCATCAACAATGCCGTACACGAGTTTGCTAGTGTACACGTACCTAGTGCTACCAGTGTGGTAGTAGAATTGTACTATTGAACCACGCCTTACCGCTATTGTGAACTGGGAGCCAGCCGTATTCACTGAGCGTAGACCCCTCTCAGCCTCACTCCTGGCGTACAAGTATGCGTGAGCCCAGTTGGGCTTCTTAACAGTGTATATGCGGGTGTAGAACACTAAGTCAAGTCCTGTTGTCTTACTCCTAAACTCGTAGAATGGCTTAACAACCCTACCCGTTACCACCACGTAGTCGCCATCCGCATTGTAAATCTCGTTGACTTGGACATCCTGGGCCTGGGTGGCCTGGGTCATGGGTGGTTTGGCTAAGCGGGGGTTAATTAGGCCACACTGGAGTGGGGGTAAGGGAGAAGGGGATTGGGGGTTTGGGGGATTCGGGATTAGCGCTCCTCAAAATCAAACTCAATCTCATCTTTAGCTCTCCTTACCTTAACTACCAAATTACTCATCTTATATACAGCATTGCCGTCGTTGTTCCATTTGCAATCAATGCAATAATTGTTCAAAAACTCCACAATGGAATTCCACAGTAAAGTAGCCAAGTCATTGTTAATATTCACCGTAGCATTGTCAATGGTCAATACAGCGCTATTGTCCTCAGCGCCATTCAACTTGATTCCTATTACGTGGGCCATCGGTGTGCTGTGGCTGGGGTGGGGTTAATTAGCTCTCACATCATGTGTAGGAATTGAATTGCATGCTGGCTTATCGATTCCCATGCCTCGCATTCGATTGCTAATGCTAGCACGCCTGGGTTAATTAAGCCTACGGCACGTATTGGCCAACCCACATTATGCGTGGGAATTGAATGATGGCCCCAATCAATCTCCTAATTAATATGCTTGACAGGAGCCTCACATGAGGTACACAACCCAAACCCCACAGGTAACAGCAATAGCCACAGTAATGGCAGTAGTACTAGCCCTGTTAAGCCACGTTGCAGTGGCTGGCACAGTAGCCACAATCAACCTGACAAGCACTGGGCTAGGAGGCTACACGCTAACCCCACTCAACAACACCACGGTACTGTTATACTATGCGCCAGTAACCTTCGGCGTTGCACCAAGCCTAACAGGCTACTACATTACCAACTGCCAATTCACACAAGCCCCAACACCACAGGCAACCAACGTGGCAGAACCCGAGTTAGTGAGGATGCAAAACGGTACAATAGCCTTAATGTGGCTCAGCGTCTATGGCAAATACCCTAACGTCACAATAGTACTTCAAGAGTCCAGGTGGGTTAATGGTCATTGGACAAGCCCAGTTAATATTACGCATGGTGGTGTTATTGTGAGTTATAGTAGTGATGGGGAGTACATTTACATGCTGCTCGGGTCAGGCTTAGAGTCCATGAATGGCATGATTGAGGTGGCAACAATGAATGGGGCAATAGTCAAAACATATCATGTGATTGGCGCTGTCAGTATTGAGGCTTATAATATGAGTGGGGTATTACTCCTCAACAATGGGAGTATGGCATTTATCAACCTCAAGACTGGTGCAGTCACGCCAATAAGTCAGAACCTAGTGGCTGGAGTCACAAGCAATGGGGAATACTACACCTACAACCCACAGTCCCACGCCCTCACAATAGGCAGTGTAGGCATAACAATCCCTGGGAACTACACTGGGGCATACCCAATACCATTCAATAATGGCTACATCATCGTGGCTTGGGGTAGTATTGTGAGCGCCTTCAAGTGGGCTAGTGGCTCATTAACACTCCTCGCTAACCTGACTAACCCTGGCAATTGGGGTTACATTGAGGCTGATGGCGTGGTCACTGATGGCACTGCAGTTATTGCATTCCTCAATACATACAACATGCGCCTCTACGTCAGCATAATACCACTGAATGGCGCATCCTGCACGCCAAGCGGCATAAGCGGTGCGGTTACAACCACGACTACGGCTCCAGTTGTGGCGACAGCCACCACTACTGTGACTGTTACCAAAACCGTGAGTAACATGACTGTTGTCACTAAGACGGCAACGGTTTACGTTAACACCACAGTCACCATGCCCGTGAATAAAACAATCACGGCCACCGCCATACACTACCTGACCGTGACCGTGACGGCTAGGGCCAGTGGTTCAAGCGTGCCACTTATAATGGTGATTGTTATTGTGGCTATTGTTGCCGCTGTAACGTTCCTTGTAACCAGGCGCCACTACACTTGGCTGTAGCCTTGGGATAACTGTATTCCAGTTTCCAATCAAAAGGCTTAATGCCTCCCTTATTCCAAGCACCTCAATAACATCCTCAATTGGGATAACAGTACTAACAACCCTACCCCACCTAACACTGTCAACGAGGGCAGCCGCATCGTTAGCAATGGCGCCTGGCACCATTAACACGTAGATGCGCCAGCCAGTGTCCCTAACACCATTCCTACACTCAGGCGTGCCAATCCACGATAACATTTCCCCACGCCTCTCATCACTCCTAGCCATGTAATTATCAAGCAGGTCAAGCTCATCAGTAACCTGCCTCCTGTCAAGCCTCGTTGTCACCTTAACCTCAATGCCCAGTGGTATAGCCCTACAGTTATTGTTAACGAGGACTGCGAAGGCGTCTATGTACGGTGGCTTACCTTCCGCATTGAATTCTGGGCGGATGTACCTTGGGGTGTATTCACGTTGAATCCACTCACGGTTCAGGTGCTCAGCAATCCACGGCCATGCGTTACCCCACTCTGCATGTATCTCACTTACTATTATATTGTGTAGTAGGCGCCTAAGCCTCCCAAGCAGTAGCCTGTCCATTAATCTTGAATTGAATGGTTGTTAATAAGCCTTTCACCCACTCCAGTGCGGGCTAATTAACCTCGAGCCTAAACTAAACCACCATGACCCAGGCTCCAACCCAAGCCCAATCCCAACTACCCCAGGTAATAGCGGAATTGGAGGCAAGGAGTAAGATAATCAAGCGCCTGTTAAGGTACCTGACAATACTCGACAGCGACCCAAGCATCCTAATACGCCAAGGCTCAATCAGAATCGAGGCACTATCATCATTCCACACTGAACTACTGGCAATAGACGTGGATGGCGTTAAGACGTATGCAACAGGCGGGTTCACACTAAGCAGGGATGATATTACGAAGCTAGCCAAGGCAATGCCGAGGGACTACTATGATACAAGGCTCATTGTAAGCCAGGGTAAGCTAACCATCACCGACGGGTACGATGGCTCAACAATAGCGGAAGTAGCCCTAGCTCCCCTTGACTGGCAGGAGAGCCTAGTTGACAAGTTGAGGCTAAGCCACAAGGCATCATACATTATGAGTACCCAGGCTGCCTTGACAATGACCAAGCCCTTCACTGTGTTGCCGGACAGCCACGTGAAGTTCACCTTCAGCCTGCATGGCATTATGCTGACCGCCAGTGCTGATGATATTAGTATTATTGTGAATGCCTCTGAAACTGCGATGAGGGGTATTGAGGTTAACAGCGTGTTCAATGCCACTTATAATGTTAAGAGCCTTGTCAGGTTCCTTGAGGTTGCCAGTGGTGCTAATATTGGTACTGTTGAGGTTAGGGCCACGCCTGATGGGCCGCTTGAGGCTTATGTTAATGAGGGTTGGTTCACTGTTAGGTTGTTCATTGCCCCTGCTGTTGATTAAACCCCGAATCATCTTCATTCAATTCCTGGATCCCACTGGAGTGAGGGAATCGAGGAGCCTCAACAACACCCTAAACTGCAACTCATCGAAGAGGCTGCCAACAGCAAGCTCACTAACAACCTCAACCGCAATCAAATCCTCACTATAACCCGGCCTAGGCACAAGCCTGAAGCCACCAGCACCCGCAGCCGGCTCAAGGAATACTGGGATTACGCCGAGGAACTGGAAGTAATCCGCCAAGTCCCTGAAGCCGTAGTTATACACCTCCCTAATCGCATTCAGGATCACGCCAGTGTCCCTGATGTCAAGTAGTTTGACTGGGTTCACTGGCGGCTTAATACCCCTCCTAGCCAGCTCCGCCACGAATTGCGAGAGGTTGTAGGCGTACACCTCCTCACGGGCGGCGTCCTTGCCTGGCACCAGGTGGATTAACTCGTGGGCGAAGTCATCGTAGCTTGGTGGCTGTTCCCTGAACCAAATCACCCTCTCCCTAACCCAGCAGAGGCCGTATGTTGTTGGCTTTGCCTCCTGCGGTGGGGGTGTTGGTGGGAGTATTGTGATGCTGCATGGGTCGGGTAGGGCGGCGCCTGTGTTGAGTATTTCAAATACCCTGCGGTACACTGGGTCGTTGTTGAACCACTCGGTTTGGCATAGGGGCTTGGGCATAGCCTAAACCCCATGCTGGCTGTTAATAAGCTTGGGGGATTGTGTGAGCTAATTAACCGCAATCAACCAGCACTACCCATGTCCCAGATAACCCTAGGCCCACTCTACATTGAGGCATGCCCAACAACCGAGGGCTTCATTATCGGCAGAGGTAATAACGGGAAGTGGGTTGCACTTGACATTGGGAGGATAATAGAGATGTACGTGAAGAAAGGTGGCGCCGTTGAGCACTACGTGGTGTATGATGCTGATGATACCGAGAAGTACAGGGAGTTCACGGCGCAGGGTGTGCCAAAGGAGGCACGGCCGATATCAACGTTCACAGTATTCCACGCTTTCGACATATACAATGCACTGCTCCTTAAGTGTATGAACATGGCGACGAGGGAGGATTGGGAGGAGAAGGGTGTTGAGTACATGGTAAGGAGGGCTTGGTTCATTTTGAAGAGGATTATGAACCTGGATTGTACGAGGGAGTTTGAGGATGCTGTTAGGGAGTTCGAGGAGAAAATATACACGATGGAGGATTTAGCAGAGTACGTTGAGGACGTGGGTGAGTACTACACTAGGCCGTGTAGGTGGTTGGCGGCGGTTGCCATGCTGTTCATAAGGGCATATGATATTGAGGTTTCAACGCAGGACTACTATACTGCCTGTGATTTGGATACTGTGGAGGGGAGGATTGAGGCGTTTATTAAGTCCAATGACCCTAAGGCATTCGCTGGCGTTTATAAGGAGCTTAGCTTCCCGTGACTATTAACACAAACCCCCAATCCCCTTTTGCTTGGCTCAATTGGCAAACCAGCCTACACTTGATGTGTAGGAATTGAAAGATGCGTACTTGCCGATTCCCATGCCTCTCGATTGATTAACAACCCAGCCTGGCTTTGGTTAATAAGTATTACCGTAACTGCGAGTGCTGATCACCATGCTAATCCTATGATTAGTAGGCAATGCAGCCACTTAGGGTTGCCTGCTAGCTAATTAACAACAATCAGCCAGCATTACTCATGCCCCAGGTTATGCTAGGCCCACTCTACATAATATGCCCAGCGGATGGGAAAATTATCTTCAGAGCCCGCAACGGGAGGGTAGTCACACTCAACGCAATGAGGATAAGGGAGGCACTACACGTGGGGAATGGGGTGGATGAGTATTATATAAGGTATGATGCTGATGATGCTGAGGAGTACAGGGAATTCACTGCACGGGATGCGCCTAAGGATGCGGAGCTTGTTTCACTCGACCCCTTTGAACTGTATAGTGTGTTCCTGGGGAAGTGTGGTGTGGGGGGCTTGGTTGGTTTGAGGAGGAGGGCTTGGTTTGTGCTTAGGTGGGTGGTTGGGTTGGATTGTTCAAGTGAGTTTGAGGATGCGGTTGAGGAGTTTGTGGAGAGGGGGTATGACTTATGGGGGTTGGCGTGGCTTGTGGAGGGTAATGTGGGTGAGTATTATAGGAGGCCGTGTTGGTGGCTGGCTGCGGTTGCCGTGATGTACATACGGGCATATGATTATAATGCATCAGCGCAGGTGGATTGTTCAAGTTGCCTGAATATAGTGAGAGGGAGGGTTAGCGAGTTTGCTAGGAGGAGAGACCCAACTGTCTTTCGGGGTGTTTACCTTGAGCTCATGAATGCCCCTTGATTCACAGGTTAGGAACCCCAATCCCCCTTTTGCTCAACTCATTTACCAAACTAGCCTTCACATGATGTGTGGGAATTGAATGAGGGCTGGGATTAGGGGTTCGTTGGCTACTCCTTAACGCAGTATATCACGTGCACAGTCCAATCCGTATCATTCCTACAGTGCTTGAATACAATGTGGTTCTCATCCTGCTTGAGCCTGCTTACATCAACCTTACCCTCTTCGCCTAGGTCTTTGCACTTGTAGCCATCCTGCTCAAGCGCCCATATTACCCAGGGCATGGGTTGGGGGTTAGGCTTGGTGTTAATTAGCCGCACATGGTGGGGAGGAATTGAAAGATGCGTACTAGCCGATTCCCATGTGCCGTCAACGATTAGCTACCCAGCTTGGCTTGGGTTGATAAGTATTACGCATAATGCGGATCTGCTGATTACCATGCTAACTCATTGATTAATAGGCAATGCGGGCGGCTGTTTAATAAGCCTGATTGTAATGCCAGCATGCGCCTCTAGTGATCTCCATGCTTATTCCCTGATTGCGAGCCTGCCTGTACCCAGGTTAATTAGCCTCACATAATGTGCGTCTCCCACTGGAGTGGGTGTATGTAACCTTACTGATCCTCATGCATAAGCAATGATTAACAAGCTGGCTACACCTGGGTTAATTAGCCCGAAGCCAGGCTAAACTACTAATTATTATATAGTAGTACACAGGACGCATGCGCACATACACGCTTAAAGAGCATGTGAGGGATGTGCTCCAGGAATTGAACATACCGAGGGATAAAGTGTACTTCGCCTCAGCTGACAAAGACGTGGCACTGATTAATGACGACTTCCTCAAGGTTGATTACATAAGGCCCAACAGCATAGACCTGATAGTAACATCCCCACCATACAACGTGGATGCCCACTACGAGGACTACAGGGACAGGCTACCCTACGCAAAGTACCTGGAGTTCACGGAGAAGTGGCTAAGGAAGGCCTATGAACTGTTGAAGCCAGATGGCAGAATGTGCCTCAACATACCGATTGACACTGGCAGGGGTAGGGAAGGCGAGGGGTTCCAAAGCATTTATGCCGACGTCGTCGCCATAGCGAAGAGGGTTGGGTTAAAGTATGCAACAACTATTATCTGGAACGAGGGGAACATATCCAAGAGGACTGCCTGGGGCACATTCGCATCCCCAAAGGAGCCATTCATCATAACCCCAGTGGAGGCAATAGTAGTCCTCTACAAGAAGACCTGGCACAAGTTAAGTAAGGGCGTATCCGACATAACGCCGGAGGAATTCAAAAAGTGGACGCTGGGGTTGTGGGCTTTCCCAGGCGAGAACCCGAGGAAGGTTAACCACCCAGCACCATTCCCGATCGAACTACCGAAGAGGTGCATAAAGCTCTTCACGTATGTTGGCGGCGTAGTCCTAGACCCATTCGTTGGGAGTGGGGCGACGCTCATTGCGGCCAGGCTCCTCAAGCGGAGGGCTGTTGGCATCGACATTAGCAGGAGGTACTGTGAGGTTGCGAAGGAAAGATTGATAAAGTTGGCGAAAGCTAACATGCCGTCGTTGGTGTGACCTATGCAGGTGATTGACCTATTTAGCGGTATTGGGGGGCTGGCGTTGGGCTTCAAGAAGGCGGGCTTCAGCATCACCGCGGCGGTTGAGCTGGATGGTAAGCGTGCGGTCGTGTATAAGCGGAATATATCCCCAAGGGAAATGATTAATACTGACGTAAGGGAGGTTGATTTCAGCGGGTACAGGGGTGTTGACGGCATTATAGCAGGCCCGCCGTGCCAGCCATACTCCAGGGCAACGCCCACCAGCAGGAGGGGGGGTAGGCACCCGTATTACGGCCTAGACCTTGAGGTTATTAGGGCTGTTAGGCAGGTTAACCCACGCTTTGTAGTTGTTGAGGAGGTTCCAGCGTGGAGGCCCAACATTATTGTTAATGAACTGCAGAAGCTTGGCTACAGCACCCACGCAGGGGTTTACGACATGAGCATGTATGGCGCCCCCATAAGGCGCCGAAGGTGGATTGTCTTGGCTTTCAAGCCGGGGCATGCAGTGGCAAGGCTGAGTATCCCAGCTGAGCCGCCGCCAAGGCCCATTGACCTGCTTGGGGGCCTGCCGCCGGAGCCGTGTGGCGAAGACCCCTGTACACATAATGGTACCATCATATACAACCATGTGAATTATAGCATTAACTCCAAGATCAGGGAGTTAATCCCGAAGATACCGCCCGGCCACTCCCTCGCCACAGCCCACAGGGCTGGCCTCATTGACGCCTCTAAGTACGTTAAGGACATTAACAAGAAGCACAGCTACTGGCTCTATAGGATACACCCAACGAAGCCAATGCCCACTGTACCGCACCCAAGGAGGAGCATGCTGCTCCACCCAATATACGACAGGATGGTTACGGTGAGGGAGCTGGCCCGCCTATACACCTACCCAGACTGGTTTGACTTCAGGCCACTCAGCGTTGACGGAATGTACAGGGCAATTACAGACTCAGTCCCACCCAAGTTTGCTGAAAAGCTTGCTGAAGCCCTACTGAGGGCTTTACCCTGGTGAGGGGGTGTGGTTGATGTAAATACGCTAGTGGAGGAGGTCGTAGGTAATTGGCACTTGTTTAGGCGGGAGTTCCCCTGGAGGAGTACGAGTAGCCCATGGCACGTGCTGGCTGCCGAAATACTCCTCCTCCAGACCGATGCAGCTAAGGCCTCCGTGGCCTACCCACGCTTCATTGAGCTCTTCCCCGAGCCATGCTCACTGCTGAAGGCCGATAGGCAGGTTCTTGAGGATTTACTCAAGCCCCTTGGCCTTTATAGGCAGAGGGCTGATAGGCTCATTAAGCTCGCAGCCTACATTAGGGATAAATACTCATGCACCATACCATGCAGTTACGAGGAGTTAAAGGCAATACCTGGCATTGGGGATTACACCGCAGCTGCGGTATGCATACTGGCCTGCGGCTGCTCAGCGCCAATACTCGACACTAACATTGCCCGAGTACTCTCACGTGCAGTACTTGGGAAGGATCCGCCGAAGAGGTACATGTATGATGCCGTACTTTGGAGGCTCTCATCAATGGTTAAGTGGCGTAGGGAAGCGCTATTGGCGGTTGTAGACTTCGCAGCGCAGATTTGCACCGCCAGGGATCCTAAGTGCGGAAAATGCCCAATACGTGGGCATTGCAGCTTAAGAGGGGGGGAAGGGGGTTGAAAGGTATGTAAGCTAGATGATCCCCATGCGCACTACCTGATTAACAACCCAACGCACCCGGGGTTAATTAACCCTAACCAACCCGAACAAAGGCCCCAAAGCATACACCTGAACCCAGGCACTGAAGGCCTTAAAGAAAAAAGGCTTCAGATTTTGACAAGTAATGTAGTATTACTTACAAATTAATGACGCCCCTTACCGCCACCACCATTACCACTACTACCCCCACCATGGGTTGACTTGGATTGCCCACCACCCTTACCGTGGAGTGCCTTATACTCCTCAGCCCACTTCACAGCCTCCTCATGAACCTGCTCAGCTAAATTGCGGATGGACTCCCTAACACTACTAAGAACCTTAAACGCACCCGTATAGTTACCACTCCTCACCAACCCACTAGCCTGCTTAACCTGGTTGATCAGGCTCCCCAACTCACTAATAAGCGTCCTGTTACCAGTCTCATTAGCAATCCTATACGCCACGGCCAGCGTCCTATTGAGAACCCTCAACTCAGCCTCAGCCCTAACAGCCTCAGTAATATTCAAGTGCCTCCCCCTAGCGTAACCCCTAACCACCGTACTCCACACCCCCTGCTCAATGTGCATTGCCTCAACGGCATCCTTGAG
>Ga0081534_100521_pt1 | contig 12161 bp, 10 predicted proteins | sample MonGeyMetagenome_FD_71019 | JGI IMG/M metagenome (GOLD analysis project Ga0081534, IMG submission 71019) | Hypoxic/sulfidic aquatic microbial communities from Monarch Geyser, Yellowstone National Park, USA - MG (SPAdes) v1 (version 2) | ecosystem: Environmental > Aquatic > Thermal springs > Hot...
GAACGCCAGGGTCGTCGCGGCCAGGGACGCGCTGAGGGCGGGCAGGGTTGACGAGCTCGGAAGGATACTGACCGAGGCCCACTGGGACCTTGCCAGGAACTACGAGGTCAGCACCCCTGAGCTTGACTTCTTCGTGGAGTTCACCGTGTCCCACGGGGCTCTGGGGGCCAGGCTAACTGGGGCCGGCTTCGGAGGGGCCGCCATAGCCCTTGTTGCAAGGGGGGCCGGGGAGGCCTTGGGTAAGGAGGTGACGGAGGAGTACGTGAGGAGGTTCCCTCACAGGCCCGCCTACTGGATCGTCAGGCCCTCAGCCGGAGCGAGGGTAGTTCAGGCGAGGCCGTAGCCAGGAGGCCTAGATAGCGCGTTCGCAGGGTTGAAGCTTTTACGCCCGACAGGGGCCTGAGAGGCGGTGGACCCTTGAACCCGAGGACGGCTGAGGGCGTGGCCCTCATACTCATAGGCGTCATAGCCTTAGGCCTCTACCTCGGCCTCGCCTACGCCTTCCTGGCCCCCTACGAGCCCCTCCATTACTCGTCCCTCCCCGAGAACCCGACCTACGTGGCCCTGATATACAACGTCACGGCCTACCTGTACCCCAAGAACGAGAGCGCCTGGGTCCTGCTGATGGTCAGGTACAACCAGACCAGCCAGCTGGCCTACATGGGTATGACAACCTATGCTGTCTACCCGCTGAGGTTTGGGGGGAGCACCGACCTGCTCTCCCAGCTCGGGGGGCTTATAGTTCAGCCAACGGACGTCTTTGAGAGCTCGCAGCCCTACTTAGCCACGCAGGACGAGCTGAGCGGGCTGCCGCACCAGGTGATATTCTTCAAGGGGTCGCCTCACGCCGTGGCCGTCCTCGCGGGGAACTTCACGACGCCCTCAGGGCTCATCGGGAGCGAGACGGCCTACTACTCGCTGGCCAACGGGGTACTCCTTGAGGCAAGCATAGGCTTCAGCTACCCCAACGGGACCCCGTACTCCCTGGCCACCTACGAGCTCTACAACGAGACGCTGCTGGGCTCCCGCTCGGGAGGCCTCTATATAGTGAAGGCCCCGCTGCTCTACCTGACCTTCGGCGTCCTGGCGTTGGTGGCTGGGACAGGCATAGTGGTAGGGGCGCAGAGGGTTCTCAGCCCTGCTTAAGCTCCGACAGGGCCCTTGAAGCCAGGTCTGTCACCTCGGCTACCTCCTGGTCGGTAAGGGGCCTGAGGGGCGCCCTGACGTACCTCCTCACTGGGGTCCCCAGGCCCTCGAGGGCCCCCTTGACAACTGCTGGGGACTCGACGCCAGCCCTCCTGTACCAGTAGAGCCTGCTGAGCTCGAGGAGGACCCTGTGATACCTGAGGGCCTCGGCCAGGTTGCCGGCGTCCCAGGCCCTGTAGAGGCCCACCAGGACCTCTGGGGCCACGTTAGCCAGGGCGCCGACCACGCCGTCCCCTCCCAGCTCAAGGGTTGCCAGCTCCATGTAGTCGAGGCCCGTGAGGACGGAGAAGTCCTTCCTGACGGCCTTGACCTCCCTTATGAGCTCAAGCAGGTAGGAGAAATCCGCGTAGGTGACCTTGGCCGCCGAGACGTTGCTGAACTCCTGTGCAAGCCTCACGTAGACGCTGACGGGCACCACGACGCCCGTGTTAATGGGGTTGTTATAGATGACCATCGGCACGTCAACGGACTTCGCCACCTCTGACAGGTGCCTGTACATGACCTCCTCGTCGCCCCTGAAGAAGAAGGGCGGCAGAACTACAACCCCGTCGGCCCCCAGGTTGACGAAGGACTTGGCCATCCTGACGGAGTCCTCAGTCCTGTTAGAGCTGACCCCTGGCAGCACCATAACTTCAGCTGGGGCAACTGCCACAGCAGTCCTGACGAGCCTCTCGGCCTCCTCCTCCGTGAGGTGAACGAACTCGCCCGTCGTTGAGTTAGGGAAGAGGCCGTCAACGCCTGCGCTCACTAGCCTCTTGGCGAGCCACTGGAAAGCATCAACGTCAAGGGAGCCGTCGGACCTGAAAGGCGTTACCATAGGAACTACTACTCCCTCTACCCTTCTGGCCATCTTCCCCGTCTTAACCCCGGACCGAGCCCTATTTATTTGGTCAAGGGGCTAAAGAACAGTACAAAGGTGGTCACTAGAGGTGCGCAAGCGGCTTGAGCGATGAAAGGCAACGGAGAGGCATAAGGAGGATATCGCTGTACAACCTCACGAGGGGGATGATAGGCAGCGCCTACTCCCCCTACCTGTCGTTCATAGGCGCAAGCCTAGGGCTTCCCGGCTACATGCTCGGCCTAGTCTCCACCGCTGGGACCTTCTTCACGAACGTGTCCCAGTACCTAAGCTCCCTGACGAGGGCCAGGCCCCGGACCCTGGTCCTCTCTGGCAACTCGTTGAGCGCTATAGCCCTCGCGCTGATGTACCCCTTCATGGGGTCCCACCTGCTCTACACGGCCCTCGTGGCCCTCGTCATGGTTGGCTCAGGCATAAGCGGTATGGGCCTCTCGCTCCTGAACGAGTACTACAGCAGGGGGAGCAGGAGCGTCATACTCTCCAGGATGGCGTTCTACGGCTCCCTGGGCTCCCTGCCCGTCATAGTGGCCGGGGGCCTCTACATGGCCAGCAACACGCTGCTCGCCAAGTACGTCTTCCTGGTCTCGGCCATCGCCACGCTCCTGACGTCATTCATAGTCACAGGCCTCTACCACGAGGAGGACCCTCACGATCATCACAGGAGGGCTGGGCTTTACTTCAGGGGCCTCGAGAAGTTCTTGGCGTACAACTTCGTCTACATGCTGGCCTGGTCGTTCGCCTGGCCCCTCTTCCCCCTGGCGCAGATCTACATATTCAAGATGACGACGGCCCAGGTGGCGGTAATTAACGTGATAGCTACATCGTCGACAGTTGTGGTTCAGAGGTTCATAGGGGGCTTCATAGCCAGGAGGCTTAAGCTCTCCATGTTCATAGGGAGGCTCACAAATACGTTCTTCGCCCTCGCCTACGCCCTCTCCCCTAACGTGTACGGTATATACGTCTCCCAGCTCCTAGCTGGGCTCGCGAACTCCATCAATAACGTCGCCTACTTCTCATACCTCGTCGACACGGCTGAGGACAGGAGGGCCGCCATAGGGACCTACAGCGTCCTGATGGGCGTTGGGGCCCTGATAGGCGGCGAGGCTGGCGGCATAACCTATGAGGTCCTAGAGCGCGCCTATGGAGTCGGGGTCCTGAGGCCCATGTTCCTCTACGTGGCGATAGCCAGGGCGGCCGCGGCCAGCCTCTTCCTGACTCTCTAGCCCAGGGCCTCCCTGACCTCCCTGAGGGACCTGAGCAGGGCCTCCCTGTCCCCTGGTGATGAGACTATCACGCCGTCGACGGCCCCTGAGAGCCGAAGCGCAGCCTGGGTGACCTGGCCCTCCCTGACCTTCTCCTCGGCCGGTACGCCTTCAAGAACGTGGGCGTTGCGGGGCGTCTCAACCACCAGGTACACGTAAACCCTTGAGCCCAGGGCGCTGGCCTCCCTGCGGACGTCCCTGAGGGCTGGGGACCACCAGGGCCTTGTGACGAAGTAGAAGTCGGCCCTGGCCCTGACCCTCCTCATAACCTCTTCGAGGGGCTTCGCGAGGCTCAGGAGGAGGCCGAGCCTAAGCTTGACCCCTGAGGACCTGAGCGCGTTCATCACTGACTCAGGCTCGTTGCTGCAGGGGTCCCCTACGGCAGGCGCGTCGCCCCTGAGCAGGAGAAGTCTCGAGACACCGGCCAGCTCAAGCCCCTTGGCTATGTTGAGGGCGCCGAGCCCGCTTACGTCAAGGAGCCTAAGGTGGGCCACCACCTCAGGGGGCGGCGAGAGGCGGGACCTTATGATTGTCGAGGCCAGGGCAGACGAGGGGGCTGGGAGGCCCAGGGGGGCGTCAGGGACATCAATAGCGTCAGCAAGCCTTGAGAGCTCGCTGGCAAGGCCAAGCAGCTTCTCGGCGGACCTCTGCGGCGGAAGCTCCGCTAGCAGCTCCAACGGCGCGCCCTCACGCCGTTGTCTAGGTACCTTACCTTATATGTATCTAAGCGCGCCGAGGGCGAACCCCACCAGGGCCACCGCGTACATCGCGAGCTGAAGCTCCTTGGCCCTCAGGGCCGTGGGCCTCGAGGGGTCCCTCGCCACAGATATCGATGACAGGAGGAAGCCGACGTCCGCCAGCGCTACGGGCACGGAGTAGGCGACGGTGTTCACGAGGCCTAGCGCGGGCGGCAGGGGGCTCAGGGAGACCGCAGCGACGAAGAAGCCGAGCGAGGCCGCGGCGGCCCTGCGGGGCCCCAGGACGACAGCCAGCGTCCTTATGCCGTTGGCCCTGTCCCCCTCCACGTCAGCGACCCCCTTCGCTATCTCCCTGCCCACCATGGCGAGGAATATCATGAGGGCCTCGAGGGCGACCGTGAGGTTGATTCCCCTTGAGAGCAGCGCCCCGTAGAGCACTGGAGACACGCCGGTGAAGGCGACCATCATGTTGCCCGGGAGACCCGTCCTCTTCCCCCTCAGGTCGTAGCTCACGGCCACAGCGTATGATATGGCCGCCAGGGCAAGCTCAGGGACTCCCTGAAGGGCCGCCAGGGCAAGCCCTGCGGCTGAGAGGAGGCCGAAGAGGGCCCAGGCCGACCTGAGGCTTACCTGCCCCGAGGGGATGGGCCTTGAGGGGTCGTTGAGCCTGTCTATGTTGACGTCTGCTATGTCATTAAGCACCATGGCTGAGGCCGCGAGGGTGAAGCCGACCAGGAAGCCTATCAGAAGCGACGAGGAGGCTGGAAGGGAGCCGCTGCCCGCGACCAGCGCCCCCACGATAACGATCACGCCCATCATCACGTCGTTCTCAGGCCTCAGGAGCCTCACGTAAGCTGTAGCCCTAGGCAACGCTCCCCGACCTAATGAGGATCTTCGGCTTTTAAGCTATCGTTGACAAGGTAGGAAGGGGCTGAGGCTTGAGCGAGTTCGAGTCGCAGCTTGGGGAGGTCAAGGCGAAGCTTAAGTACCCGAGCGCGACCACGCTGGCCACGCTCGTTGAGTCCCTGAGCGAGCTGCTCGAGGAGGCGTCCTTCACTATAACGAAGGAGGGCGTCAAGGCGGTCGGCATGGACCCCGCCAAGGTGGCCTACATAGAGGTCACCATACCCTACGCTAACTTCCTCGAGTACGAGGTCCCCGAGGAGGGCGTCAACCTGGGCGCTAACCTCCCAGCCCTCTCGAGGGCCCTCTCGAGGGTCAAGAAGACTGATGTAGTGACCCTTGAGGTCTCCTCCTCTAACCTGCTCGTCAGGGTCGAGGGCCAGACTATCAGGGAGTACCTTCTGCCCAACCTCGAGGTCTCCTCCGAGGTCCCTGAGATAAAGCTTGAGCACACAGCCCACGTGAAGATAATGTCGGACCCCTTCAAGAGGGCCCTCAGCGACGCTGGCGAGTTCGGCGACGTGGTGGAGCTTGAGGCTACCGAGAACATGTTCGCCGTGAGGGCGGCCAGCGAGAAGAGGGTGGAGGCCAAGTTCCTCTCGGGCTCGGCCAGCCTGGTCGTTATTGAGGTAAAGGAGAGGTCCGTGGGCAGGTATGACTTCAACTACCTTGACAAGGTCCTTGCTATGGCCAAGGTCGCCGATACCGTGGACGTTCAGTTCAGCAATGACAGGCCCCTGGAGCTGAGGTTCGAGTCCCCAGGAGGCACGTCGATAATGTACGTCTTGGCGCCGGCGGCCGGTGCAGCTCCTGCCGCCGAGGAGAGGGCTGAGGCCAGTAGGGAGGAAGAGGAGTCCGAAGGAGAGGAGGCTGGAGAGGAGGGAGGCTCAGAAGAGGAGTAGCGACTCGCCCCAGAGCTCAGGTCCCCCTGAGAGGGCCTTGACAGGGTCCCCCACCACATAGCAGGGTCCTCTTGAAGGGGCCACGCTCTCCCCCTTCAGGCTAACCACTATGAGGCCTTGCCTTGATGAGGCCAGGGACTCGGCCAGCGAGAGGGAGCCGTAGACCAGCGCGTGGGTGGCCCCCCTCATCATGGCCGCCGTCTCAGCTGCCTCTGAGCAGCTGTCGAACTCCGAGACCGCCACCACGGGGGCCTGGAGGTCCGTCCACAGTATGTCAGCGCCCCTTGGGACGCCGCTGAGGATGGCCGGCGAGGCGTAGTTGCCGCTTGACCTCAGCTCCACCTCCTGTGTGGCGCCCTTGGCCACAGCGTCGTTGACCACCCTGTGGGCCCTCTCAACGAGGCCCCTTGACCTGAGGGGCCCCACGTTCTTGCCCTCAAGGGGGCTGCCCACGTTCAGTTGCTCAGCGATGTCAACCATCGAGTCCACAAGGCCTCGGGCCAGGTCCCTCCTGGCCAGCACCCACCTGACGCTTCCGCAGGCCTGGCCCGCGTGTGAGAAGGAGAGCTCAACTACGGACTTGGCGAGGGACTCGATATCGCTGGGCTCCGAGCACAGGACCAGCGCTGACCTCCCGCTGCAGTTGGCTGACGGCCTGATCCCGGTCTCCCTCCAGACAGCCATTGAGGTCTCGGGCCTGCCGAAGAGGACGACCGCTGAGACCCCTGAGACCAGCGGGGGCCCCCTGAAGGGGGCGGCCGAGACGTGCTCACCTACGTCGGTGCCCCTGAGCGCCAGGGCCGCGGCAATTGAGGAAGCCGCTGACTGCCACGGCGCCTTAATTATGACGGGCAGGCCGGCCGCTATCGCCACGCTGGCCCCCGCCATGGCCCCGAAGAAGGGGGCCGTGAAGGGGGGTAGCACGAGGGCTACGCCCCTGGCCGACATGATGGACACGGAGCTCCACAGGTCGGGCGAGCTGGGGGTCAGCAGAAGTCCCCTGGCTGACGAGGGCCTGCCCTGGAAGAGGCTGCCCACCCTCCTCAGGAAGTCGACGGCCGCCTCCACCTCCTCGCTTGAGGCGCTGAGCTCCTTGCCCGTCTCAGCTGAGATCAGCCTGGCCACCTGGTCCCTCAAGTCATCAACTACGTCGGCCGCCTCCGCCAGAGCCTCAAGGCGGTCCCTCAGGGGGACCATGGAGAGGGCGTCTGGCCTCAGGTCAGAGGCCAGGGGCTCAAGGGACTTGGGCACCACGTAGTAGTAGGCCGACCCGAGAGGCGTCTCGACCCACAGCCTCAGGCCCTCCTGCCTGGCCCTCCCGGCCTGTAGGTGCCTGAGCCCCTGGCCGTCCTCGGTGAGGGCGCTCTCGTCTATTGACCTCAGGACGGACAGAACGTCAGCGCTGGACATAATACCACCTCACACGGGCTCCTCCGGGTAGCCCATGGCCCTTGAGACGTACACGGCCATAGCGAAGAGGGCGCTGCTGAGCCTGTTCATGACCCTGAGCGACAGGGGGTCTATGGGGTGCTCCTTGGCCGCCCTCACCATGGCCCTCTCGGCCCTCCTGGTCACGGTCCTGGCCACGTGGAGGGCTGCCGCGGGCGAAGGCCCTGAGGGGAGTATGAAGCTCTTGAGCGGCGCCCTGCCGTAGTACCTGTCGGCCATATCCTCAAGCCTCCTAACGTCGTCCTCTGACAGCGATGGCTTGCCCGAGACAGTGAAGCCCACCCTGAACAGGAGCCTCTGGACGTACTGAAGGTCGCCGTTGACCTCCTCCAGCTCCTTGGGCAGGAGGCTCCTCGCGAGGCCCACGAAGCTGTTGGCCTCATCGAGCTGCCCTACCAGCTCAATTAGGGGGTGGTCCTTGCCCACCCTCCTCTTGAGGGCAGCGCAGAAGGTCGTCCCGTCGTCGCCTGTCCTGGTGTATATGTGCGCCAACCAGGGCCCTCGTAGCCTGTAGGCCTTAGGGTATTAAGGCTAGGGTATTAAGGCTGAGCCGCGCTGAGATGACCCCCTCCCCGCCCTTAAGGGCGAGGTTTCACTTTGGGGGTCTCGACAGTTACCCCCTCTATGGGGGTTAATGGTTTCACGCCATTGGTTGTTATTATATAGCTCAATATCTTCCTTGGTATTGGTGTGTTGTAACCCGCCTTCTTTGCTATGTTTCTTGCTGCGTTTATGTCGGCGTTAATCTTTATTCCAGTCAATTCGCACACGTACAGCCCACGCTTAACCCTACCGTTCTCGTGTTCCATGTTGCATATTGAGCACTGCTTGCTTGTTCCGTACTCATTAACCACGTTGAGTTTGATTCCATACTCCTGCAACACCTCACCAAGCCAATTGATTACCTTCGCATACCACCAAACATTGGTGTTGTACTCATTACTATTGTCTTGACTCACTAGGTATGGGTAACCAATGAACACTTCATCGACGCCCATTCCATGGAGCGTCTTGGCTATGAACCTAATCGCCGTGCGATAATAATGCCTAAGCCTCTCCCTCTTCTTGTAAACTGTATGCAGATAGTATGTATAATATTTATGCCATGATTCGAATCCGTGGTTTTTGAGCCAATCCCTAACGGATTGGTAGGTCTTGACCTCCCTCTTCCAGTAATAGTACTCGGACTTAATTGTCGAACCCTTGATCAGGATAGCAACGTCAGTGTGATTAAACACCACCGCAAACAGGTTGTTCAAACCAACGTCTATGAAAGCCTTGTTACTGTCCTTGGTTTTTTCAATCTGTATTTTCTCGTAAATACCGTGTACGTAGCCCTTTGGATTAGACTTAGCGGGTTTCTCCCCAACGGTGATCGGTACATAGGCAAACCACCTGCCATCCTCATACTTGATTACGAGTGTGCCTTGCTTACCGCTTCACTTTATCTTCCCAGCGTACTTTATCCTCAAACCCCAGTCCTTTAGGACTAGGTAGCCCTCGCCGTTGTTGATAGGCTCAATGTAGTACCTGTCGTTCCTAACTAGGATCCTCAACAACCTCTTGCCTAGCAACCTGTCCTTCCAGAAGCCTGGTGGTGATGGCTTTCTGTAAAACCTCGGTAGCTTGCCTTGCTTGTACAGCCTAGACAACTTAAAGAACGAATACCACATCCAATTATTTAGGTTAATCACCTGCCCAGCATTCACACCTAGCTTATCCTTATACTTGTGGTAGAACTCGTGCTCCGTACCCTTGAAATCAACCATACCCAACTTCCTAAACTGAACCAACCTGGCGTAATTCAACCCATTCCATAACTTAGCAGCGGCATCAGCAATTCTTCTTAGCCTCCTCTCCTGGGCACCATTTGGCAGAAGCCTAAGCCTAACCGTACGCTTGTTTTCATCCTTCGAAGCATGCTTACCTTTACCCCTCGATTTGGAAGACTTAGTGCCTGGGGTGGTGAAAACAGTGGGTAATCGACCCACCAACTCATCCGAAGGCAAAGGCACCACCCTAGGCACCAGTTGTCCCCAGCAAGGCTAGTTTTTATAAACCAAACCTGGTGCTGAACCTCCTCACGAGTGGGGCGACCTCATCCTGAAGGAGGAGGCTTGTCATTAAATGCTAAGGTCAAAGTGCATGGTGAGAGGCGTCGTGGTGACGGCGAAGACGTAGCCCTCCCTGAAGGCGTAGCTTATGACGGCCATGTACCTGTCCTGGAGCCTCGGGGCGAACTGCCTCACCTGGGCCGGTATCGAGAGCACGTCAAGCTGGGACTCCTCGCTCCTCAGTATCACCTTGGTGTTGGTGAGCTGTATGACCAGGTTGTTGAGGTCCCTTGGCGTGTGGGTGCTGAACACGAGCCCGAGGCCCCTCGACCTGCCTATGCGCGCAGCCCTCGACAGTATGGCAGATATCCTGCCGACCTCCTCGGCCTCCTCCTTTGTCCTGCCCTCGCTCGGGAAGAACTGGTGGGCCTCGTCTATGAAGACCACCACGTTGGGGCCCGAGTCCGCTGACCTCCTTGACCAGAGCTCATGCCTCCAGGCCAGAAGCATGTCGAGGAGCCTGTAGGCTAGCACCCTGAGGCTCTGGAAGCCCCCCTGGGACCTCTCCATGCCCCACCTCAGGTCCAGGACCACAGGCACCTCCGAGCTGTGGGCCACGCTCACTATCGAGCCCCAGGGGGTCTCGGGGAGCACCTCAACGGTCCACGTCCCTCCCCTCCTGGCCGCGTACAGGACGTCGACGAACCCCGAGTCAAGGAGCGAGGCGACCCTGGAGAACAGGGCCCTCATGGTCTCCCCGTGGGGCAGGAGGGACTCAAGGTAGTCCTTGACCTCCTCGACCGCGTCCTCGAAGGTGCCGCTCCAGCTGCCGCCTAGCCTGAGCTCAGCAGAGAAGAAGTTAACGGCTGACTCCTCAGGCTTGCCCGTGCGGGCTAACTCTGTCAGCGACACGACGTGCTTGCTGATCAGGTCCCAGGCCATAAGCTGAAGCCTCTCGTCTGTTGACCTGCCCTTGCTCTTCATCTGCATGTAGAGCATGAATGAAGCCGCCATTACAACCTCAAGGGGCGGCCTGACGCCGTGCTTCCTCTCAAATGAGTTGAGGACAGAGGTCAGCGCCTGCCTGACGAGCTCCGTCGCTCCAGGCAGCAGGGCCAGTAGCGACTCGACCGAGGAATGGGTGGTGTCAATAACGTAGGGGAACAGCAGGAGCCTGAAGCCGAGGCCCTGGGCCTCGAAGTACCCAAGCCCCTCGCCGTCAGTTACGTGACGCCTGAGCTCAACGGTCTCTACGCCTGTCAGCGGACTCAGCACCTCCTTATAGTAGTCAAGGGCCACATCCCTGAGGGCCGACTCCAGGACTCCTCCCTCGCCCCTTGAGGCGCTCCTGACGGCTGCTGAGAGCTGCTGAGCCGTGACCGGGATAACGATAGCTATCCCCTTGGGGGGCCTCACGCCAGCGAAGGCGGACTCCCGCACAGCCCTGGGCTCAGGCTCCTTGATCGGCGGAAGGGGGAGCTGGACGAAGTCCTCGTTCAGGTCAATAATTACCGCCACGAACCTCTGGTGGTTATTGAGCTGGGAGTAGGCGCTGGCCAACATGTTCTTCAGTAACGTCGTCTTGCCGCTCCCCGTGGTCCCTACGACAAGGACGTGGTGGAGCAGGGCCGAGACGGGCAGCCTGACCGGGATCCTGCCGCCAACTATGAGGCCCCCTGGCGTCGCCAGGCTGCCCAGCGTGACGCCTTCTGTGGGCAGGTCAAGGAGCCTCCTAAGCGTCTCGGGGCTCGGGACTACCACGGGCGCCTGGGGCTCTATGCTCTTGACCGCCGGCCTGGGGCTCTCCTCGCCTGGCCTGAGCTCAAGGACCAGCTCGCCCTCAATCACGGCGTCTGTTATCAGGCCCCTGGGCTCAAGCCCGTCCACTATGGGGCTCACGGGGGGCTGGACGCCTATCATGGAGAGCTCGTCCCTCCTGCCTATCGAGGTGACCCTTATCAGCACCTGCCTCCTGTCCTTGGGGTCTACTACCACAAGGTAGTCGCCGACCCTGTGGAAGGGCGCCTCGCTCTCGCCATAGTATGTCGTGGGGTCTATGTTGAGCTGTATCCTGGCGTTCTCCCCCACCTTGACCTCCCCGTAGCGGGAGACCCTGCCCACGACCTTGCCTATGGACTTAGCTACTTCGTAGGCCTCCCTGAGCATCCTGTCAAGCTTCTCAACCTGGTCCTCAGCGCCCTTGACCCTCAGGAGGAAGGCCTCCTCAGGCCCCCCCTTCTCCTCGGTCATTCAGCCCCCCTCTCCTCAAGCTCAGTCTCGTAACCCAGGCGACCGCCCAGGCCCAGGATGCTCTTGGCGAGCAGCCCTTTTAGGGCGTTGGTGATCATCTTCGCCCTCCTGTCGCTGGCCGCCACGGTGACGGGCTCAAGGCTCTGCCTCGATACGCTGTCCCCCAGGAAGGCCTGGAGCGGGTCGAGGCCCCACTCCCTAAGTATCTCAAGGGTCCTCTCGGAGTACTCGAGCCTGTAGACCCTCGACCTGACGCCCGGCCTCTGCCAGGGGCTGGGCACTATGAGGACGTACTCAACGACCTTGGTCAGGCCGTTGGCCCTGACGATGACCTTGGGAGTCGCGTAGGCCCTCCCTGGCACGACCTCCGAGCAGCCTGAGGAGGCGAGCTGCTGGAGGAGCATGGTGTCAGTGACCCCCTGGGCCCTCACGCCGCAGCCCTCAACGAGCGAGGCGAACCTGGGGGAGCCGGAGAGCAGGTAGCTCCTCTCGACCCTCTTGGCGACGCCTATGACCGGGAAGCCCTCGGCCTCCAGCCTTGATACGGCCTTGTACCTCTCGGCCATGAGCTCGCTCAC
>Ga0081534_100523_pt1 | contig 12154 bp, 20 predicted proteins | sample MonGeyMetagenome_FD_71019 | JGI IMG/M metagenome (GOLD analysis project Ga0081534, IMG submission 71019) | Hypoxic/sulfidic aquatic microbial communities from Monarch Geyser, Yellowstone National Park, USA - MG (SPAdes) v1 (version 2) | ecosystem: Environmental > Aquatic > Thermal springs > Hot...
GGGTTTGGGGCGTTCATTAGTTGGTTTAAATCGACTATTTTCCCAGGGGCTAGGTTGCTGGCAACGTACCAGACCCTCTTAGCCTTACCATTCCTCACGAGCCAATCCAAAGCCTCGTGGAGTCCAGGGTACTCTTCATACGCATCATAGAGCATAGTCAAATCATCGAATACTAGGCTAGCCAGTCCAGGGTCACGGTAAGCGTGCCCCACTGCCTGGCTGACAACGTCAGCCCAGGCTATCTTGCCCATAAGAGGCTCAAACAGGTCAATGAAGGCATCCATGACATTAACCACAATGGGGTTAAGGGACTTGAGGTATCTTGGGTACTCACCCTGAGGGTCAATAATCAACACCCTAACCCCATACCTCGTTACCGCCCTAATCATAAGGCTGACAGTACTCCAAGACTTACCCGAGCCAGTTGGGCCTACAATAAGTGCGTGCGGGCTTGGGGCAGTGTTGAGGCCAATCTTAACCTCGCTCCCATACTCATCACGACCAACATCAACAACAACCTCATCACCCTGTGCAATAAGGCTCCCGCCGTAGAAGACTGGCACAGAGCACACGTCAAGGCTCAGCCCATTCAACTCAGGCTCCATAAGCCAGTGAACAGCCCCAAAACCAACCCTCATCCCAGGAGCCTCAATATCGCCCAAAATGTTAAACCTGATGGGCACTTCACCACTCAAAACACGCTTATGAGCCACTTGAAGCGCATCAATCCTAGGAGCATACATGCCCCTACCAGTAAGCTGATACCTATCAATGGCACGGGCTAGTTCACTCGCATAATTCTCCCTACCCATTAGGCTACCCGTAATTGTAAGGGCAAAGTCCCTCCTGGCATTACGCTCCGCATAAGCCAGTAATTGACTTGGTTCAAGGCTCATGTGCCTAGCATCACTATGCGTTACACCAACCTTGAATGGGGTGTACCTGGCTAGGCTAAGCCCACCCCCAGCCCTAAGCAGGGCAATCACAAGTAGAATACCCGTTACGACCCCAACCCAGAGCCATTGCTTAGGCAAGCCGTAGAGTATTACTGAGCCAGTGAAGGCAATTGCCATTAATGCTAGAAATCCACCACTCCTCACGAGGGGCATTGGGTTTCCCAGTAGCCTAACAGCCTCCTGGGGTGTAATTGGCTCCAGTAGGAAGTACCTGTTTAGGATATTGGCAATATCACTGTTACTCCCAATGTAGAGGCTCCCACCAACCCTAACGAAGCTAATCATAGTATTATCAAGTGGGAGTGTTGTGATTAAGCCATTAAGGGCTTTAACAGCATCCTCCCTGTGAACCTCAATGCTGAGCCTTGGGTAGGCTTTATAGAAACTCCAGTCCCTCCCACCAACCCTGACAATAGCCTGACTACCCCTCGGTATAACAATGGCTTCTGGCATTAGCCTAGCCCCGTATATCAGCTTGAGGATTTCAATAATGGACTGCGGGACTAGGATGGCGATAACGCCACCTAGGATGGCGATTGGCTTAACCTGTGGTACAAGCCCAATTATGAGTGGGACTGTGAGTAGGATTAGGAGCCTGACCCTCATGACCTCTTACCCCTCAGTATGCTTGCAATCCTCTCTAGGATGCCCTGCCTCTGGCTTGACTGTACAATAGGCCCGAATTCACTTGAAGCCTCCCTAAGCGTGTAGGCACCATTAACAAGCGGTTTAGTATTAATCATCAAGACACCCCTATACACAATACACGGTCTATCACCAGCATCCTCAGGAGCCGTAACAGTACAACCAGCCTTGAGGGCATGGGCAATGTAGGCTAGGGCAACCTCGTATTGGACGCCAGCATTAACAGCCTCCCTGAGGACTCTCGCAACCTCCCTTGGGGCAACAGTGAGGAGTATCATCCTCGCAGTGTTCATGCAGAACTCCCTATTATCCCTAATACAGGGCTTGGTGGCCTCCCTAACGAGCCTGTCAATGCCTGGTAGCCTCCTTAGCCTTATTGGTGTTGGTTTGAGCTTCTCCAGGTCAATTACTGGCATTGGTTTTGTGAGTAGTTCAATCTCCCTCCTTGTGAAGGGTAGTGTTGGGGAATCCCTGCTCATGGCTTCAACCTGGCTAGTGGCGTAATTAGGGTTCTTAATGCATTGTAGTACCATTTGAGGCTTGTTAGTGGGCTGATGCCGTGGAGCCAATTGACAATGATTATGACTAGGAGTACCCCAACACCGAGTTCAATGGTGATTAACAAGCCTGGGTGCCTGAACCAGTAAGCCAAGGGTGCACTGGCTATGCTGGCTAGTAGTACTATTACCGCCCCAATGCCAGGTTTTATTGGGCTTGTTGAGCCGATTACCACTATGCCTAGTCCTAGGGCTAGGATTACTGTGAATGCTATGATTGGTGTTTTTGGTACCTGGCTCATTATGAGTGTTTTTGAACCACTCTAATTAGCCATTGTGTTTAAGGCTTCTGATGCCTAAGGCAGTTGTTAGGGTGCTGGCTCTAGGTAGGGTTAGCCTAAACCTAAGGACATTTAGGGTTATTGAGAATGAGCGCCTTAGTATTACTGATGATGGTGCCGTGAAGTGCCTTGGAGGTGATTGTAGTGCGAATGGAGTGTTCATTACCCTTGAGGCTGATAGGCCTAATGCCAGGGAGCTTTATGATGCATTGAAAAGGGTGCGTGTTCTTGAGTTTGAGGTTGAGGTTAGTGGGCTACCGAGGCAGTTACTCACAAGGCTTGAGTTCCTGGTTGGTGAACCGATTAGTGGTAATGCCAGGGTCAGGTACACTTGGCATTCAATGCCTAGTTTCGAGGAGCTTGCCCTAGTCCTAAATGATTTGAACCTGAATACTAATTAACAGTATGGTACTGTGGTTGTGTGGTTTACGTTTCAATTGATGACTTGGCTTTAAAGAGGGATTCAATATTCATAGACATGAGTGTCTTCGGCCTGTACCCAGGGGATGCTAGGGAGGTTATGAGGGTTCTGACGCAAGTGTTCTCACGAATGGCGTTCGACTACTCAAGTGTTACTGGTAGGCTCGGCACGTTGGGCTACTACTTTGTTATGCTTGCCAGGGGGAAGGTGCACATTGCCAGTATCCCCGAGAACACTTACATACTCCTAGACTACCCATCATTGGGTGAGGCGTTGGAGCATGCGGTGGAGAGGGGTGAGAGGATTGTGGACTTATTCGTTGATACAGGTTCACCCCTCAAGAATGTTTACATTGTCGTCAGGGGCATCACGAGTTACGGGTTCACAAAAGCCCGTGGCTATGACATTTTTGGGCTGGGTTACCCATCAGGTGATGAGAAGATAATCATCCACGTTGATTTCGCAATTGGGCTTCCCGACTGCCTCTTCAAACCGTGCACTGGGGGCTTCTTGAAAAGGGTGGAGATGTTTATGAGGGATGGTGAATTACACATAGAACCCAACCCAGGCATGAAGAGGCACATGAAGGCGCTCATAAGGGAAGCAATCAAAATGGCAACTACTCATCCTCATCAATCAAACCCTCAACCTCGTTGATGAACTCATCCTCAACAGGCTCAGTGCAGTCGTAAACCCTAATCGGCTTATTGGCAACCTCACTGCATTTAACACCCCTATCACTAACCCTATTTGCAAGCCTAGCCAATTCATCCTCATCAATATCAACATCCTCAACCTCAAGAATCCTAACGGTACTACTACCCACGTAAACTGCCTGCCCATTCAGGAGGATTAGGATTGTTTTTGAATGGTTCATGGGGAGGGTTAAGGGGTTCAGTGGTAATTAGCGTGTGGTATTGGCATGCCTGGTGGAATGGGCATCCTACAAATCATTGGTGTAATGTGCCCAATGGGTGGTGTACAGTAGTGGGTCATGCCTACCATGCCCACGCCTAGTACTGTTACCGTTATTGCCACTATGGCTATTCCTACTGCTAGTAGTACCCACTTCATGAGTGTTTTTGGCCTAGGGGGTTAATTAGGGGGTTTTTCATTCAATTCTAGTATTAATCTTAAAGGAGAGCCTTATAAATACAAACATTATAGTCAAGCCTATGAGGGTTGGGGTAAGGCAAAACTTCAAGTGGGTGTTGAAACCTGGAGCATTGATGGTGGTTAGGGTGGAGTACAGGCCAATACCAGGCGGCGGATTCAGCAGTATAATACACTGTGGCAATAAGGGTGTTGAGGTTAGCCTCAAGGAGGCTGGGGACTGGCTCTTGAAGTACCCAATCACAGCGGGCATGGAGTACAAGGGTAGGTTCATATATGATATTGCCATCCCACCTGAGACTGCGGAGAGGCTCAACATTGTCAATTGTATTGAGGACATCATCACAATCCCACCCAAGGATTACCTGTTTGCTGTTGTTGGTGATGAGGATTTGAGGGAATCAAAGAATGGTGAGGAAGGGGGGATGGGAAAAAGGAAGACGGGTTATTTCACGCATTGGGGCATTGTTTAGCAAATCAGTGGGTTATTCTTCAGTGGCTTCGAGAAGTTTGTTATGCACGCTAAGACCCAACTCTGAAGCCTCCTTACCATCTTATCCGTCTTTGGAAGCGATACTGTAATCCATCTGTCCTCAAACCTTATATTATATTTCCCCATTAAATTCATCAACAGTGTTGTTAAGTTTTTGGCAAGGCACTCATTCTCATACAGATTAATGAGGTGCCCATCCCTTCCATATACTACAATTTTATTTTCCTTTATCTGAATTTCATATCCCCCACTCCTTATCTTAATCTTTTCACTTATCCTTATCGCCAAATTAAAATTCTCCCTCCTTTTTTCCATAAACTTCTCTGCCCTTATCCTCTCATCTAGGCCTATGTCGTGTAGTTCTACCCTCTCGCCTTTCTTCAGTTTTTCCATTATTTCCCCTATTCTATCCAGATTGTCATGGTTTGGACTGTTTGGATTCTGGTTTGGGACTGTCATCCGGGTCTCGGGTTATTATACGGGTGAGGGGGCAAATTAGGAGTAGGAGGAGGGGGTTTGGGTTAATCGTAGTTCACATCATCCTCATCTGAATGCCTCTGCCTATAATTCCTCTTATACCCATACTGCCTATTCCCATAACTCCTATAACCATAGTTCTTCCTGTAACTATAATTCCTATACCCACTATTCTGCCCCTGCCCCCCACCTTGAGAGCTAGCATTAGCACCATACTTTAAGATACTCATTACTACCTCTAAGTCTCTCATTACCCTCGACATTCTCTTACGAATCCTCTTCAACATTATAGCCGCTTCCTGCGGGCTCACATTATTATAATCAACATACTTCCCCCTAGCCTTACCCTCATTCCCCTGTACTGGCTCCTCAGACGGTGGAGTACTCGGCTTAGGCTCAGGTTTAGACTCCTCTGGTTTCGGCACTGCTTGCCCATTCTCGGGCATGATTAATAGGCATTACACCACCTAATTAGGACACGCCTCAAAACCAATTAATGCTCCCAAAGCCAATCCTAAAGCCCATAACCAACATATACCCGAAACCAGAGGAAAACGAACCAAAGAAACCCATTGCCAAGTATGGTAGGTTCATTTGGCTTGATGGGCCAAGCAACCCAGGCCCCTCACTGGCTAGGAAGCCCCACTGTATAGTGTGGAATAGTGTTTTGCATGGTTCATGGGTTATTGAGGGGGAGGAGGATGGTTTGGAGTATGGGGAGGCTGTTCATAGGGCTTACGAGGATTGGTTCATTAAGGCTAATGGGAGCCTCTATGATGAAGTACTTTTAGAAGCACCCTTCGCCCTAGCACCCCTAACCCTACGACCTGATATCCTGTACAGGAAGGGTGATGAATACGGTATCGTGGAGGTTAAGTCCTATGGGGCTAGTAGGATTGATGAGGCGAAGCCTCAGTTGGCTGTTTATGTTTACGGTTTGAGGAGCCTTGGGTTAAAGGTGGTGCAGGCTTTTCTTGCGCTTAGGGATGCTGTGGTTGAGGAGCCTGTTGAGGAATTGTATAAGACTGGTGGGGAGTGGTTTGGGGAGTTGAGGAGGATGGTTAGGAACCCGCCAGACAAGCCAGGGCGCTCATGTTTTAGATGCCCATACGCCCTTGTATGTAGGGTGCCCAAGCCCACTCTATTCTAAACCTAATCAGTCTTTATAGGGTTTTTAGAATGGTATGCCCAGGAGGATGGCAATCCGTCTAAACACCGAAGATTTAATACTGCTGGTAATGATGGTGATAGGGGTAATAATCGTGGTTCACACAATACTGCTCGCCATATCAAACCAACCACCAAGCACGACCGTGGTAGTGATAATACCACCACAGGTAAGCCTAATAGCCCCCTAACCCAAACTCCCCCACAGTGTAATCCTCACCCCATTCATGATTATGATACTGTTAATATAATCAACAAGCCTACGCCCATTATACACGATGCCAATTGCCCCGTCAAGGAAGCCCCAGACCACCCCAGCAACATGATTATCAATACTAATCATATCGTGGAAATTGTCAATTGGTGTATCATGAATGAAGCCCCTCGGCTCAGCTAGGGCTATAAGCTCAATATTAGTAATACCAGCCTCAACTGGGATGCTCCAGTCAGCGTAGGCGTCAATGTCAATATCAACCACGAAGCCCCCTAACCTACCACCAAGCGTTATCGTCAAGCTATCCCAACCGTTAAGCACGCCAGCCAGCCTGTCAATAGCCCTGGCATTAACCCGACCCCCAATGCCCACCCTAACCCTCCTCCCATTTATGATTGCCGTGTCTGGGGCTCCACGCCATAGTACTGCATCCTTCACTTTGAATGAGCCGAGTCCTGCTAGAGTGTTGGCTAGGGTTAGGGTGCTTGCCACGCTAACCCACCTCATTGTCCTTGAATCCAAGTTAGCCTTGATTGGGGTTATGCCGAGCATTCCCCCCACCCACAACCAACCTTGAAGGCACCGCCAATTGCAGGGAGCCTACCCAACTCAATTAAACCATCTGGGAGTAGGATACTCACAGTGAGCCTCCTTAGAGCCTCGGCTTCACTTGGATTGGCATGATACTTAATGTAGAATCCACTATGAATACTATACCATACTTTGACAACACGGCATGGGTCTAGGGTTACTGGGTTGCCAGCATCATCCCTGAGCCTAACCAAGCCACCAACCCTCTCTGGCGTGTAGAGTGGGCCTATTAGTAATTCAACCATGAGGGAACCCCTCAATATTAGCTAATTAGAATACGTATTGAAGTGAAGGCACCGTAACCCTAATAACAATCATAATGATGGTGGGTATAATACTATCAATGCTCACAAGCCTGGAGTAACCTGCCAGGAAGTCGAGACAGTAGTAATCCACTTCAACAATGGTGTAATCTTACAAGCCAAGCCGATAGGATAGGCATTAACTTATCAGCAATAATCCCCAATATGTTAGGGTCAGCACCATACTTATCCTGGTAATACTTAATAGCATTATTAATCTCCTCCTGCCCACCACCATGGCGCATGATACCCCACATCCTCATACCAAAATTACGATAAGTCCACCAATACAACCTTGGAACATTATAATTAGGGTCATTCAAAACATCCTCAACAGTCTTCCTAATACGCTGTGATATGAATCCCCAAGTATCCTTGTCAAGTTTACCACACCTAGGCATACCACCCCTACTACAGTAGTATAATTTATTTTTAACCCCCTGACCGGTATGACAAGCCTCGCCCTTTAGGACGCCAGCCACCTCATTGTTCTTGAATTCAGGTTAGCTTTGATTGGTGTTATGCCAAGCATCTTGGGTTTGGTTTAAGGGGTTGGTTATTATGGTGTTGTTTAGCCATTTTGTTAATTCCTCGTTTCGATAACGGGGTAGATAATCATGGCCTCAAAAAATCCCAAAGAATTGGTATTACATCGGGCATTGTTGTAAAGTTACCTAGCAATTCAAGCCAGTGCATGCTTAGGCTACGAACCTCCCCACGCCTAATGAACAAGACCCTGAGGAAGCCACCACCATTATCATCAATCCTAACCGCCCTATAGTACCCATCTGGCCCTGGTAGCCTACCGCTTAGTATAATGACCCTGGCACCATTCCTAACCGTTGAGACTACCTTGAGGTTACCCAAGTCCTCCACTGTAACCAACGCCATGAGTGTAGTGGGCTTCATTACCAAATTAGGCTAATTAATCCCCTAGCCCAATATGCACTCGTGGGTAGGCTGTGGGTTGATTCAGTCCTGCTCGTGTTACTGGTTTGCCTGGGGGCTTGGAATATTATCCAAATACCCCAAATGCTCTCAAGCCACCCATGTTTAACATATTCGTGACAACGCTTGACTATGCTGTTGCTGGTTTAATCGGAATGGGCATCGTCATGGGGGTTAAGGAGGCTAGGAGGAGGGTTGCTAATTAAGCTCCTAGCCTGGATAACTCATGCCCGAGGTTCAAGACCAAAGCCTAAACCTCCAAGCCGTAACAGAACTATCCAACTACAAGCCAGAGTACGTTACCTTAATGATACCCACAGAGGCTCTTGAGGAACTGGCTAAGATGCTTAAGGGCATTATCCTTGATGCCGAGGCAATAGCCCATGATGCGGATAATGTGGATAATGTGAACGATGTTTATGGGCTAGTTGCCTCAATGGGAGATGTGGCTAGGAATATCATTGACAGGGCTAACAATGCCCTGAGTATCCTCAGGGAAGTTTTCGGAGCCTAGTACCAAACAATCCCAAACCCCAACTCCCTAGCCAACTGCCTGTGCAACTTATTTACAATACTTTAATATATTCTCCTCAATGTAATCCAATATTTGAGGGTCAGCACCCCATGCCCTGTACTTATCCTTATCAATATTGCCACCTTGGCGAATAACCTTACGTGCCTCCTTGAGGAATATCCAATAGGCAGACCTGTAGCTACTAGGTACATTTTTCAATTGCTTTTTAATAATACTCCAAAGGAACGTATCATCACATTTATTCATAATCCTCCCAATAAGTACCTTAGTAGCATGCTTAGGCATACTAACCCTTATTACATTAGTGTAATAAATTTTTAATCCCCAACACGAACACATTGAGGGTACCCAGAAAGTTTAGGGGCCTAAACTAGTACTCCACAATCCTAAACCCCAACTCACGAGCCAACTCCAAGGCACCACTAGTAAACCATGAGCCAACAAGGACACCCCTTGAACCAGGCAATGCATCAACATAACGCTTTAATTGGCTAACAGCATTCAAATCAACAACACCCCTCTTAACCTCAATAATAATCCTAACCCCATTACAATCAGCCACTACATCAGCTACCCCATGCCCGTTAAGAGGCACCTCAGTCCCAACAAGCCTTGCACCTGGGCAGTTAGTGACCCTAGTCAGGTTCCTAATGACCCAATCCTTCACATCCTCATGAGTACCCTGAAGCCTAAAATCACCCTCACTGGCAATGGCAGTCTCAACCCATGCAACCTCATGCAGTGTAATCTTGAGGACTTCATGTGGTCTATGCCTAATTGCAATTATCTGCCTCCCACTGAAGTACACCCTACTCCCAGGCGGTTGCCAGTTGAGGGGTTGGTAGCTTTCATTCGAGTGGACTAGTAGTGAACCGTCTGGCTTAATGATTATCAGCCTCCATGCCTCGCCAGCCTTTGATGAGGCTCTGCCATTGTACTCGATACTGCATTTTGCATTCATTACGATGACCATTCCCTTAGTCAAGGCGTGGTTTAGGCTGTTGCCTAAGCCCTGAGCCATAGTTCAGTGGGTTAGCCTGCCTGATTAGTACGAGCACCTTATTAGTGGCTTAACCGTAGCGCCCTCGTGTTCAGGTTCAACAGGTACCTCTACCCAACAGTGGAGTGCATTATAAAGAGGCATGCCGAGCTTAACGGTGAGCCAGTACCCGTTAGTAGCATCCTCGAATGCATGAGGGGTGAGGGGTACAGTGGTGTTAGGAACATTTACTACGGGCTTGAGGCATCCATCCAAAACGGTTACATTACCGTCGAGTACTCGAAGGGTGGTAGGGGGAAGAGGAGGCTCTACGTGCCAACACTACTCGGCGCAGTGGATGCTGGCATCTACAGGGCGGTTAGTGGTGTCTTGTACAGTGGCGATTCCCCGAGCCCTGAGTCTGTTAGGGCTTTCTTATGCTCGATGAGGCATCCCATCTTCTGGATTGCCGTTGGTAGGCTTGCGGGTAGTATTGCATTGGGTGATGGGGGCTTGGTTACCGTGTATTCTATACTCGTGAAGGCTCTTATTGGCTCTGAGGTTGTTGGTATGCCTAGGGGTAGGCTTGCTGTTGTTATTAATAATGTTCTTAATGAGGTTTACAGTATTGCGACAGGAGTGTTGGAGGTTGAAAACCACCCCAGGTTTAGTGGGGTTGGGGTTTTAAGGAGGGCTTTAGGAGCCCTCGCCATTAGGTTCACAGTTTATAATGCGGAACAGTGTCACCAGGCATAGTGCCTCCTTGTCACTAGGAATACTACAATGGCTACAATGGCAACAATGACTACTACAATCACGATTGGTACACCTGAGGCAGGTGCCCTGACAGTAGTGGTCAGATAACGCACCACAGTGGCAGTAACAGTCCTATTAACGGGTACTGTGACTGTGGTATTAACGTAAACCGTGGTAGTCCTAGTAACAGTCGTAGTATTACCCATAGTGACGGTTGTGGTGATAGTGGTAGTTGTTGTAACTGGGGCTACCGTTGTTGTAACGGCGCCACTAATGCCACTTGGTGTACATTCACCGTTCAATGGTATTATGCTAACGTATAGGCGCATTCTGTAAGTGTCCAGGAATGCGATAACTGCAGTGTCACCAGTAACAACACCATCAACCTCAAGGTACTCCCAATTACCCATGCCAGTAAGGTTTGCAATTGGTGTTAATGAGCCTTCAACCCACTTGAAGGCGCTTACAATACTACCCCAAGCCACGATAATGTAGCCATTGCCGAATGGTATTGGGTATGCGTCAGTGTAGTTCCCTGGGATTGTAGCGTGTAATCCATTAATCGTGAGGACGTGGGTATATGGATTGTAGCTGAAGTACCCGCCATTGCGTGTAACCCATATCCTATTCGCTGGTTTTATAGTGCCGTTCCTGAAGTTGATGAGGGCTTTGCTTCCATTAGCCAGGAGTAGTACTCCAGTCATGTTGTATGCGTCAATGCCTATGACGAATGGGATGTTGTAAGCCTTGACCACTGCACCATTCATTGTGGTTACTATGACTTGGGTGTTTGAGTATGATAGGCTTGGCTCTGGCTCGTGGACAATGTAAATGTACTCCCCATCACTCGTGTAGCTTGCTATCACACCATTGTGGGTAATGTTGATTGGGCTCCCCCACTGTCCATTACTTAATACTGACTCCTGGATTAATATTGACACGTTAGGGTACTTCCCATAAACCCTGAGCCACATTAAGGCTAGCGTGCCATTTTGAAGCCTCACCAACTCAGGCTCAGCCGCATTAACCACCTGGGGTGCTGGCGCCTGTGTGAATTGGCAATTACCAACGTTAATGTAGTAGCCCTCTATGATTGGGGAGGCACCGAAGGTCACTGGGGCGTAGTAGAATAGTATTGTAGTATCATTAACTGGGGCTAGAGTGTAGTCATCTACCCCAGTGTTAGTCAGGTTTATCGTAACCACTGTCACTGCCACAGCCACGTGACTTGTTAGAGCTAGTACAGTCACTACTGCCACTATTGGTATGATTGGGGTTAGGCTCCTCATGGGTTTGGCTTGGGGGCATTGGGTAATTAGGCTAATTAATGCTCAAATATAATTGAACCATGGCTCGTGTGCTCACGATTGGTGAGCCTAAACTTGAGAATGCCATCGCCATTGTTGGGACAAGAAAGCCCTCTGATGCCGTGGATAGCCTAGTCAGGGGGTTGGTTAAGGCGCTTGGTGGGGAGGGCTACAGTGTAATCACTGGTGGGGCTATTGGCGTTGATTCGATTGCAGTCAAGTATGCTATTGCCTATAACGTGCCCTATACCATTGTTAAACCGTGCTTGAGTGGCATTGAGGAGCCTAGCCCAGGTGGTGCTTTGATTAGCCCATACCAGTGTAAGAGGTTTTCTAGGTGGTATTTTGTGGAGAGGGATAGGGTTATTGCGGAATTGGCATTAGCCATTGTTGTACCTGAGACTCGTAGTGG
>Ga0081534_100527_pt1 | contig 12112 bp, 13 predicted proteins | sample MonGeyMetagenome_FD_71019 | JGI IMG/M metagenome (GOLD analysis project Ga0081534, IMG submission 71019) | Hypoxic/sulfidic aquatic microbial communities from Monarch Geyser, Yellowstone National Park, USA - MG (SPAdes) v1 (version 2) | ecosystem: Environmental > Aquatic > Thermal springs > Hot...
TCATCTATGCATGCCTCAATATACAAATCGGAAGAAACAACTAACCTCAGAAATCGCTCCCTTGGTAAAAAGGGAAGCCGATGCACAACAAGATCGCCCCACCTTTCTATTTTCGGCTCTCTCTTTGTCGGATTAACGATCACCAGATTAATTCGTCGATTTAGTCTTTTACTAACTCCTCTCATCAATGAGAGCAACGTCTCCTCTTTAAGTAGTCTTGGTGAGTTGGCAAAAGAGGTATATGCCACCACCTGTGTGTTAAGCTTCCTCTGTATGTTATCCTCATCTCTTTTCTGAACTTCCTCAGGAAAGACAAATTGCGGTAACAATATAAAGCCATTATATATTCTATTCGCCTCACAAGTAGTTACACTATGACAAATATATACATCAATTCTGTCCACTTTCCTCGTCATTTCAAAGAGTAGTAAAGAGTATGTGGCGCCTAACTTTTCCCTAAACCGCCCATACGCTATCGCATTGCCGGACTCGTGATATATAAATCCATGAACGAATAAGGCTACTTTAGTCTCGTTTCTTATAAAGAGATGGCTGGGTGGAGGGATAGAGCCGGCGATGATTATCGTGTCATAATTCTGAAGCTGTGGAAGGTGCTTTAGGTGAAACAAAGTTGGATCCCCACTAACTACAATCTTGTTCACAGGTAGTCTCTCTCTCCTCAGTCCTTCCCAGAGCCTCTCAACGACGTAAGCAACTCCTCCGCTACCCTTACGAGCTATTAAGGCTATCGAGTCCATATGGTTACATCGTTGCTAGAATAAAAGATTGAGTTGCCTGAATTCTTAGCTACTACAAACACGTCAGGACTATACACCCCCGGCATGTTGGAAGACTCTTGACGTAGTATGATCACTCCACTAAAGCGTCGAAGATATGCAGAATCGATATAGTAGAGAGAGCCATACCGCCTCTTTCGAGGCAACTCATAATCATAGGGAGCGAATAAGGCCAACATAGCCGCCGACGGCGCTAGGCGTTACGAGGGCTATGCGCATAGGTATGTTGACCTACAGGATTACGCCATTACGCTGTTGAGAGGCTACCGTATTAACCATATTTCAACGTCCCCACCCGCGTACACGACGCTGTTATTCGCGTCTTTAATTCGGCTCGCCGCCGACGGCGCGTAGACCCCCGGCATGTCGAGCGCCCCTCTCCGCAGAATGACAAAGCCCCTAAACTTCTTCAAATAGGCTGGGTCCACATAGAGGCCGTAGGAGCCTCCGAGCCACACCTCAACACCGCCCACTCTAAACGCCTGCCAAAGCGGCTCGAAATACATGTAGTGGTATGCTAAGAAGAGCCCATACCTCCAATCTGTTAGATAACGACCGGGCCCCAGGATATGTGAAATCGGAGACGATTGGGCCGCCTCGACGTACGACACTAAGCCAGAGAGAGAAAATGCGTAGGAGTTGCCCGTGTAGGGATTCCGAGGCGCAAAAACGCCCGAATACGTAAAAGCCGCGACGGCGATCGCGAGGAGCAGAAGGGCGAACCACGCGCCGCCCTTCCTCTCCTCAAACGTCTTGAAGGCGAGGGGGGCCAGGAAGGCCAAGACGGTCGCAGACGGCAGGCCGACGTAACGCGGCAGATCCGTTGCCGGAAAGGCCGACGCGCCGACGTACGCTAGGAGAAGAAATAGGCCGGAGAGGAGGGCCAAGGTCCTCGTGGGGCCCCTGCCGTTAATTACAACGAGGAGCCCCGACACAGCGATGACAGAAAGCGCCAAGCTTCCAAGCGAGGCTGTGGGTGGGGCCTCCACGGGAGCCATCGCCAAGAGGTTTCTCTTTCCTTGTAGAAACGTAAGAACAGCACTAACCACGTAATTATATGCGTTGACTAATATAGATGATAACGACGTGGAGGCTACATACGCCACAAAAACAGCGGCCATGATGAGTAAGGCGAGGGCCATCCACCTCTTTCTGCTGAAAGCCAGGAGGGCCGTTCCGATCACCACGGCCCACGTCGCGACGCCTGCATGTCCAAACACGACCGCCAGGAAGAGGGGGGTCTGTAGCCACATGGACTGGGCCAGTATGGCGGTGAGGAAAAGTAGCAGAGAATAGACTTGGGGTATGTACCCCGCCGACCAGATGACCGCGAGTGGCGTCATGAGGAGGAGTAGGACGCCTCTGTAGCCGTCAAATCCGACAAATCTTCGAGTGAGTAGAAAGACTAGGAAAGAGATCTGGACGAGATACAGATAGCCCATAAGCACGCTGAACCACACGGCGTTGAGCCCGCTTATTAAAGACCCGACCGCGTACGTCAGCGGGACCATGGGAAAGGGATACGCCGAATGCCTAAGCACGGTCTCCGTGATGTGGCCCATCTGGAGGGTTCGAGAGGCCCAGATGATATCCCGCCAGGTATCGTTGCCGAAAGAGGGGGCGTACAGCGAATAGAGAGACGTCAAGTAGACCGCGACCACCGCCACGGCCACCATGGCTTTTTTAAACGGCCTCTCGCGCGCAAATACGGTCACTAATAGAGCGGCCGCTAAAAGCAAAAGGAAGCCCAGTCCCGTACGTCCATACAGCAGAAGCTCTGCCACGCCGATAGCGTATACGACGATAGGCAGAAGCCAAAGCGAAAACGGAGCCTTAAACGTCGGCACAGCCCCTCCGGAGCCGCGGGGCAGAAGCAACGACGCCAACGCCAGAGTTGCTGTGACCACGGCAAAGAGAAATAGATTAGGCGTAATTCCGCCAGCTGAATAAAGTGCGGAGAGCAATAAGATGCCTAAGCCTGCCAGCGTCGCGAAGGCCAGTTCTAAGAATCTCGACGATACAGACATGCGCTAAGCGCCTTTCTGCCTATTTAAAAATTCCGCAAAGCCCGTCTCAAGCCCTATCCTAGGCTAGAAACCAACCTCCCTCTTAGCCTTCGTCATACCGGGCCGCCGATGCCTAACATCGCAAGTCTCGGCGGCGCGTGTGTGGGTTTGGGATACTCCCGGCCCGCTAACCTCGCTATGAGGATTGCCAAGTCATTTATTATGGTTGCCTCCCACTGCTAATATTAAACACATACCTGGCTCTCTCGTTTCTAAGAGAGGCGATTATTGCGTCAATAATATCCTTTAAATGCACAAAATCCCAGTCTGTTCCCATCACCGAATATGATCGGTGGCTCACCCCTAGAAACCCTCTTGATAAACTCAGTGATGACGCCCGCATAGCCCCTAAACTGCTGGGGGCCCTAGACGTTGAAAAGCCTTAGGCTCACGAGCATGAGTCGGCGGTATCCCGGACCAAATAATAGGCAGATACAACGGCTTCCTAGTCCCTCCAAGAGACCCCGAAGCCATAGCACAAAAAATCCTCCACCTCTCAGAAAACCCAGAAAAAACAAAAATGGGTGAAAAAGCTCAAAATCCACCCAACGAGACGTCTCAGATCTTTCAATAATGCAAGTGGAATCAAAGTAATAACAAAACACTTATTACCCTTACACAACTCCCTCAAAACTGCCTTTCATCAACCGCAACTCCATCACTACCAAGAATCGACGGCACAACCGCCAGTATCCTAAGCCCCGCCGGTTTCGCGCCAAACACATTTAAACAGCTTATAAAGCTAAGGGCCTGACTGTTCCGGCCCCGCACACGCCTTCGCTCCGGAAGAAGCCCTACCCATGGCCTCCCTCTTCCAAGAGACTCTCAACCACAGGGAACGACACCTCTCTGTCAAACCTCTTCGCAAGCAACGCAACTTTATCACGGTTCAACTCTTTTGCCTTCAATACCGCTTCTCCGAGTCCATGGACATCAGGATAGGGCACTCTGTATCCATTTATGTCATTTATGATGAACTCGGTGGGCCAGGGCAAGTCAAATGTCACGGTTGGTATGCCAAGTGCTTGTGTCTCCATAACGGCTAATGGCGCAGCTTCATATAGACTGGGATGTAATAAAACGTCTACATACTTCGCTAAGAGAGAAAGTAGCCTAGACCTTTCCACAAATCCAAAGTATCTAACTGGAATGGCTTTGCTTTGCTTAATTAGCCACTTTTGTAGAGGGCCTGTGCCAAATACCCAAAACTCGACGTGTCTCTCACCTATTTCAATAAGGCTCCTTATGGCCTCCACCGCATACGTGATACCTTTTGTGAAATAGAGACGCCCTACAAACGCTACCACGGTTTTCGTCTTTTCTGTACGACGATTGTGTTCTTTCAGACGGGTTAGTTGATTATATTCAATGCCGGGATACGCCACGGCACTAGATCGACCGATTTTGGGGGCTAGGTCTGGATAGAGCCACTCTACCTCTGACTTTACGTGCCTAGCTACAAAGATGTTAAAATTACTATAAAGAAGGTCCCGCCTTATCCAAGTTTTTAATGCTGGATACCCCATGTAGAGGGGCACCTCACCTGGTTCGACGGTCTTTAAAGCGTGCCAAAAGTTTTCAAAGAAAGGCAAAACTGTGTAGCTACTCCCGTGGTATACTGTGAAGGTTGCCGTATTCCTGAGAACTGGCAACAGCCCGGTTAAGGGGCTATTAGACAATACCAAACGTATACCTCTCTGTATAAGTTTGTCAATATTTCTCTCGGCAAATTTTGCATAAAACGCCCACCGAGGGGGGACATTGGGAAAATAGATCCGTATTACAACAATTCTTCCCCTCCGTTGTACAGTTACTCCCTCTCTGAGTCCGGCTCTTCCTGTAATTACATATACTGTCCAACCTCTGGTGCTCAGCCACTCGGCTAGCTGATGTGAGTAAATTGCAGTACCACCAAAGACGTATGGTGGATATTCATGCGTAACTAACATTAATGATTTTTCGATCTTTGCCATACCATCTCTAGCACTAATTCATACTCTTGGGCTAGTCTATCCCAGCTGAATCTTTCCCTAAATGAATCCGAATATACGCGTAAATTCTTTCTTAGCTCCTCTATATCATTCAGTACCCAACTAAGTACCCGCTCTAGCTCTTCATAGTTCCTATAGGTGTAGACGCCTTGTCTATACCACAGCTTATATTCGGGAATATCGGTCGCCACTACCGGGATCCCGCATGCAATAGCCTCCGCTATTTTTAGTGGGGTGGCAAAGTTCAGAATCTTTTTGACTACTGCTGAATAAACTAGGTCGCTAGCATTGATGAACAACGGCATTTTTTCGTAGGGTTGGGGGGGATAGGTATATATGTATTTTTCCAAGCCAAACCTCTTTGCATACTCAAGCGTCTGCTTGAAGTATTGCTTACCATGAGAAAATCCCACGACCAACACCCTCACGTCGTACCTCCCCCGAAGCCTACCAATGGCCTTCAGCGCCTGCGCCACGTCCACCCACACGTCTATAGAGCCCTGAAGCAATACGACGTTATAATCAGAGTCCAGCCCCAGCGCCCTCCTTGCAAAATTCCGATCCATAGGTTTAAAAAGTTGTGCATCAACCCCGTTTGGAATCACGTAAATAGGCGTAGATGGAACGACCTCTCTCACAACCAACCGCAACCCATATGACGGCACAACCACCGCTGTGCTTTTCCGCAGAGTCTTTGCTGTTAATATCCACACGCCCCTTTCCACCATCCACTTGCCTCTTGTGAAATATACAGATGCCGACTCGGGGAAGTAGTCGAGATAGTCGTACACAGCAGGAACGCCCAAGCTCTTAGCTAACTTAACCGCCACCAAACTCGGAAGTATATTTGCATGCAGAACCACGTCGATTTCCTCACTAGATAACACCTGCCGGATTGCCCCATATATCTGAGCGGCATTAACCATGTAGTAGAGGCCCAAATTCCTCACATTAACAACGTTGCCGAGTTGCACTTCAAAACCATTGAAACTGCGCCTTGGCGTATCACCTGTCAGGGGGTGTTTTGTGTACGAAAGCAGAAAAATTTCGTGCCTTTTCGCCAGCCTCTTTGCGATGTGAAATATCCTGTTAGGAATTGGATGACGCAACAAGTCGTTAGGAGGAATAAGCAATAACCTCATATTCACTCCTCCACTGCCCCCCAATCTACCTCCACAAAAGACCTCAACCTATCAAGAGGAGTTTCCATCCGCGAAATACAATATGTGGCCTCTCCCTCCACCGCAGGTGAGCCATCTGTCGAGAAGCATAACGATACATTCTCTCGTTCCTTTACCAACATTGGCATCTTAAACGTATCCCGCCACCTTTCTATACCAGACTCAACTAACCTCTGTAAAATCTTCGCTACGCGCCTCCCAGTTTGGCCATCGCCGAGGGGACATCTTGAGAGATCAGGCGGAGGTAGAGTAGACATCTCAGCAACAGACACGATGTTCTTAATCATTTTCTCCACATCGTCAATTGGCACTAGCTGGTTGTAACCCAACACAACGGTTTCGATCCATTCGGTTGTGTGTCTAAGAGTCACGATTCTTTTCCCCAGAATGAAAGCCTCCTCTTGTACGCCTCCGCTGTCTGTAACCACTACGCGTGCCCCCCGCAGAAGCGTGACAAACTCCAAATACCCCAGAGGCTTAGTTATTACTATGTTATCCACAGCTTCCAACCGTTTAAAAAGCCCCATTTCCTCCATTCGCTTCCTAGTATGGGGATGAACCGGAAACACCACCTTGAAACTGGGGAGGGCACGTGCGACGCCTACCAACGCAGAGACTGCTGCGTGAAGTCTCTGGTCTACTAGGTTCTCCCGCCTGTGCAACGTGACCAGGATGTAGCCCTCCGGCTCAATCCCTAATTCGTCCAATACCTCACTCCTCAACAAGTTGGTGGAAACGATATGCATGAGGGCGTCCACAGCTGTGCTACCCACGAGCCTAATAGAAGACCGCGAAACCCCCTCATACAACAGGTTAACTACAGCCAGCTTAGACGGCGCAAGTCTGAGGTCGGCAACGGCATCTGCAACCCTCCTATTCACCTCCTCCAACATCGTCATGTCAAAACTACGCACGCCGGCCTCGTCATGCACAAATGGCTTACTCACATGCACCGACGCCAAAGCTGTGGCAAGAGTGGTATTGGTATCACCCAATGCGTAAACAAAACGAGGCTGGATCTTTTTCACCTCACTTGTTATTTTCTGAATAAGCAGACCAACCTGCTCGGACACGCTGCTAGTTTGCACTCCCACGTCTAGAAACACATCAGGTTCCGGGAGTTTCAGCTGTTCAAAGAAGACCCTGCTCATCTCATAGTCGTAGTGCTGGCCGCTCCACACAAAGACGTAGTCCACGCCAATCTTTTCAAGCCACCAAAACACCGGAGCAAGCTTAATCGCCTCAGGCCTAGTCCCAGCGACGATCATTACGAGATTACTTGTCATGTGCCCACAAGGATGTTTTCTTAGACTTGTGCCTGGCCTCGTTGTGCGTGGGGACGACCACAGTCACGGCGGGGGCGTAGGCTGGGTCGGGCCTGATCCGCCACGGCTGTCCGAGCCACCTCTTGGCGGCGGCGTAGTAGGCGAGGGGCGCGCCGAAGTGGGCCGCGGCGAGGGCGGCGCCGAGGGCCGTCAGGGGGTTCACGGGGTGAGGAGCCTCAGCCCGAGCTTCTCTATCGAGTCTCGCCTCTCGGCGATTTCCTTGCCTAACGCGGCGAAGGTGTGTATAAAGCCTTTTTCGGCTAGGTGCGGCGCGTAGGCGATGTGGAGGAGGTCGAGGGTTTTTAGCCGGAGGGCGTGTGCGAGCTGTATGGCCTCTTGGAGGAGGTCGGCTGGTGCGCTGTCTACCGGCTGTTGAGGGCGCCGATTCTTCGCAAGATATATGCGTAGAGCTCGACGAGTGTTAGGAGGGAGGCGCGCATTTCTTCTCGGCCTTTTCTCAGGGTCTCCACGAGCTGTGCGGCGTATGGGTGGTTGGGGTCTTCGGCGAAGTAGTAGCTGAGGAGGACGTTGGTTAGGTAGGCCACCGGTCTCTCTGTTGGGAGACTTCCCTCACGACGTCGATGCCTCCCGTTGCCCTTGCCCTGAACCCCCCGGCGTGCGCTATTTCGACCAGCCGCTCTAGGAGCTCGTCGTTGCTGATGTCGGTGGGCCCGGTCCACTCGACCACGACGGGCATCCCGGGGAGCGCCTTCTGGAGCTCTAGGTTTATCCTCAGCGCCTCGCTGGCCCTTACGTCCAGCGTGACGATGTCGGTGGGCCCCCAGTCGGGGTCCTCCTCCACTCTCACTTGACGAGGGACAGCGCCTATGAGTGCCCTCGCGGCTTGTAGGGCTATTTCGGCGGTTAGCGTAGCCGTCGCGTTGAACGCGGCTGTTACAGCGGCGCGCAGTTGGGGCACGGGCGGCGCTATTGGTGGCGGTAGTTGTATCGTCATTGCGTCGTGACTATCTTCGCCACGGTTTCGGCTATTTCCAGCATTTCGCTTGAAAGCTTCTTTTTCTCCTCTGTGGTGAGCGCTAGGGGGTTTTGTAGTTTCGGCGCTACTGAGGCGAGTCTGAAGAGGGATGCGGCGAATTCGGCGTAGAGGTCTGGGGGCAGCCTGTTGCGCATTTCGGCGAGTTTCTCTGGGCTGAACAGCCTTTTCAGGACCTCGTCGAACGGCTCTCTGCTGGCTTCCTCGATTTCTGCTACTGCTCTGAGTATTTGCGAGTAGCTCCGCATGGAGTCGGCGATTAGTTTCAGCGTGGTTTCCTCCACTTCTGCAACCACGGATAACCTCGCGGCGGCTGTATAAATACATATACGCGCGTCGTGAGGAGCTGTGGCGGGTGGAGGTCGTTCGGCATGTCCCGTTTCCTAACGGCCTCTCCGTGTGGGGGCGTCCGCCACGCGGCATGGTCCCCTTAGTCCGGCTGGGTCTCTCTTGGGATCCTGGCCGGTCTCTCTACTGCTGGGGGGGGGCCGGCGTCTCGGCGTCGGGCTTCACGGCGTTGTGACTTCTTTTCTCCACCTCCTCGGCGTGTTTAGCCACTGCAGGCCTAGGGCCAGCGCCCTCTCCTCGTCCACCTCCACGCCGAGGCGCCTCGCTATGGCGTACCCCACGGCCCTGGCCAGCACGCGCACCGGCGCGGCCAGGCGGAGCACCTCCTCAGCCGCGCGCCTGAGGGCCTCGACGAGGGCCGGCGACCTTATGCGGCCGCCCCTCCTGAGGTAGAGCATGGCCGCGTCTATGAGCGCCCTGGCGGCGGGGCGCGCCCTAAACCAGACGCCCCTACGCAGGGCTCGGCTCTTAAGCGCCGAAAGCGACAAGAGCGAAGGCACAAACCCCGCCGCCAGGAGCATAGCGACGAACAGCCACGGATATATAAGCATTACAACTTAAAAACTGCATAAAATGCAGACACATGAATAGGGCAATCGGCGTTGGTCTTATGGCTGTGGGTGTGATTGGGATTTTGTTGTACGGCTGGCTGGTGTTTTTCTCGCCGTGGCAGGTCCTTATTCTTCAGCTGACGGCGTTTGTGGCGGTGGCCGCCGTCTTCGGCATACTGGCCTGGGTAGGATACGCCCTAATCACCACACCCCCACCAAAACCCATCGAAGAAATAGAAAAAGAGGTGCAGAAGGCCCTGGAAGAAATCGAAAAGACCATGCAACATAACCCCTAGCCGCCGACGCCACGAGAATCAAGGCGAGGAGCGCCGCGGCAGGCAACGCCGGTCTCTACACCACAACGCCGCCGAGACGGCGGCGACCACAGGCGCCGAGGAGAGAACCCGCAGGCCGACCTCCGCCACGACGGAGAGAAAAACGCCGGCCGCCGCCACCGTCAACAAGACGCCGCCGTAAAGCCTATTGCAGGTCACGGCGCCAGCAGCCGCGGCGAGAGACAAAACCACCAAGCCGCACGATCCTCGCCAACGCCGCAACACGCGCCAACACGGCCCCCACCTCCGTCGAAACGGAAAGGCTTAAACCTAGCCGAGAGGTACGCCGCCGCATCCTCAAGCGCGATGATAGCCTCAGAAGAAGCCACCTTAAGCGGACCCCCCATCACCAGGAACCAGCGCCCCCCAAAGACGCCGCTCACAAGCCCAACCCCGAGCGCGGCCGCCAAACCCCACGCCGTCCGTCCAGCGCCGCGCCTCACCAACGACTCCTCCCAAAACTCCCCCACAAACCCGAGCCAGACGGCGAACCTGTCGACACGCCGCGGAGGCCACCCGCCCCCTACCCAACAAGACAAAAGCCACCAAGAGGAGAAGCCCCACCTCCACAGCCCTCCTGCCCCCTCAACCCCCGCCAGAAACAAGCCGAGGCGGGCCCCCAGAAACGCGCCCAGCGACACAGCCGCCCCCGCATAAGCCTAAGCGACCCCCGCCTGGAGAGACCCAGCCACAGAAGACCCCATCATCGCCGCGGGAAGCCCCACGGCGAGAGGCGTAAAAAACACGCCGCCGACACCAGCCAAAGGCCCCGCAGCAAAGGACAACATACTACGGCGGCGGCACCTCTTCGTCGCCAGACGCGCGTTCCAAAGCCGCCTCCACCTCACCCCTCGCAACCAGCCCCTCAAAAAGGGCGCGCCTAAAAGACGCCGGAAGATCCTCCACAAAGCCCCGAGCATCCACCCCAGCCGAGGGAAAACGCCGAAGCACCAACTCCCCCAAGGCGTCGTCCAGCTCCAACACAAGCACATAAAGCCCCCCGCCGAACATCGGCCTCACAAACCCCTCAAACGGAGTACCGCGGAGCCTGGCGAGGCGCCCCTCGTCGAGATACAAAGCGATGCGCCTCATAACACCTCCAAAGCCTCCTCCTTAGCCCTGAGATACTTAACAGAGACGAAGGGATGCCCATAGACCCGCCACCACTTCACCACCACGTCATACACCTCAGGACGCATAACCACAGAAGGCGGCCGAAGACCCTCCAAAAGAACCCCCCGCAGAAGAGAGCCAGAAACCCTCTCCACCTCGTGGCCGCAGAGAGGCCCCTCGCCCGGTCCACCTAGGTAAGTCCACTCGCCGCACTTGGGGCAGTAGGCGAACTCCCCCAACAAGACGGGCCTGATCCTAAGCCCCTTATCCACCTCATGCGGCGGCTTGTCTATGCCGTAGCTGGGGAGGCCCCGCGTCCAGAGCAGGTGGACGGCGTAGGGGTCGAAGAAGTCGCCCACATTCGCGTGGTCACGCCCAAACATGTGATGCGTAGCGCCCATATTCTGCCGAATAATCCCATGGAGAATAGACTCCAGAGGGTTGCCGTAGCGCATGTCCCACAACACAAACGACACCACGTGCCTCCCCCCTGCGAAATAGCCGCCGAGGGCCAACGCCTCGTGGCCCTCTAAAATCGCCTCATCCACAAAATCCCCAAGCCTCTTGGCGCCGATCACGGCGTTGACAAGCACCGCGTCCCCCGGCCTGTCGCCGCCGGCCACGAAAAGCGCCCTCTTCATAAAAACCTCGTGGCCGACGTGGGGCACGTTCCGCGTCTGATGAGCCACCACCACCCTCCACCCCCTAGCCTCAATTAGCTTCCGCGACTCCTCCGGCGGGAGCCAGAAGCGGCTGTAGGGCTCTCTAAACCTAGGCGGGTTGACGATTACAACTTTGCCGGCTATTGCAAGAGGCTTAAGCGAGCGGTAGATAAGCCAGCCGGGGTGCTTCTCGTCGAAGCGCCTCCTCACCACCTCGCCGTTTCTCTCCGGCGTCCCGAAGACAGCGTCGGCGAACTCCCGCCTGTCGGGCAACTTGTACACCTCCTCCACCCTCAACACGGCGAAAGGCCGGCCGCGGAGCGTGAGAAGGAGGTCGTCGCCGGGCTTCGCGCCGGAGGCCTTCAGCTCCTCCTCCGACACGTCGAAGACTATGGGGAAGGGGAAGAGCCACCCGTTTAGAAGCCGCCGCTCCTTAAGCACAGACCCCACCTCGTTCCACGTCATAAAGCCCTCCAAGGGGCTGAAGAAGCCGTAGGCTATAGACATAATTTCGCGGTAGGGATTCCTAATAGGCGCCCCGTCGGGCCCAAGTGTCGGCTTAATCTCAAGCCGCGTAGACAACTCCCAATACGACCTAGCCGCATCCCCCTCCAATACGTTATACACCAGGCGGCCCCCGTGAGGCTCGATCATAACACCCCCCGCGACGCCAAAAACTCCAGAAGCCTCTCCACGTTAACCTCCACAGAAACCCCCTCGTTCACGAGGACGAGGTCGGGCGCCTCGGG
>Ga0081534_100528_pt1 | contig 12104 bp, 10 predicted proteins | sample MonGeyMetagenome_FD_71019 | JGI IMG/M metagenome (GOLD analysis project Ga0081534, IMG submission 71019) | Hypoxic/sulfidic aquatic microbial communities from Monarch Geyser, Yellowstone National Park, USA - MG (SPAdes) v1 (version 2) | ecosystem: Environmental > Aquatic > Thermal springs > Hot...
TGCAACCTCAGGTTACTTATACGGTGGTAGTGGAGCCGTCGCTATAATGGAAACTATGGCAATGGGAATACCCATAGTTAGCCCAACACTGAGGGACTTCCCTGAACAAGACCATGTTAAAGACCTTGGAATAATGACGAGGTACGTAGATAATGAGGAAACGCTTAAGGAGTTCATAGACGCCTTAACATATGCTATCGAGAATAGGAATCAATACAAGTCATGGGTCATTAGGGAATTAGCCAGGAAGTATTACTCATGGGAGAGCTTCGTAAATGAATTCAACAATGCAGTAAAGAACTTATGAAAACTACCGTACTCATACTGACAAGCGGTACTGAGGACAGGCATGCCTTAATTAGGGGCTTAATTAAATCATTAAGCCAGCAAACAGTTAAGCCCGACGAGGTAATCATAGCCACAGAAACGGCAAGCAACGAACTCGTGAAAATCGCAAACGAGTACTTAAGGGACGTGGTAGTTAAGGTGATTGAGACTGGTTATTGGAATAAGTGCTGGACGGCAAACAAGGCAATACTAAGCTCAAGCGGCGACATAATATTCCTCCTCGAGGACGACCTATACCTAACACCGAACTTCATCGAGGAAGCACTAAACGCATTCAAGGAATACCCCGAGGCCGGTTGTGTATACACAAACTGCATATGGGTCTTCCAGGAAGGCGCAAGGTCAAGGGGTGGGTTCATGGGTTGGCTAGCAAGAGCCCTCAGTAAATTATCGATCCACGAATCGGCGTTGCCGAGGATGGTTAGGAGAATAAATGACCATTTAGTAGAAGTGCCCGTATTCACCATGAGCGTCGCATGTAGGAGGGAAGCTTTACTCAGGGCTGGGCTCTACGACATGAGGGTTAGAGAACCAATACTTGGCGAGGACTTCGACCTAGCGCTAAGGATTAGGAAGGCGGGCTACAAAATAATACAAACAACAAGGGCAGTCTCGTACCACCTAACGATGCAGGTGACAAAAGGCGTAATAAAGTACGGTAGAGACCCATCAATGCTCATGGGAACGTACGAAACCGAGGTATACTTCATGACAAAAAATAGGGATGTCTTGAGTCTAAAGAACGTGATTAGTCATATATTATATAGGTCGATAGAGGCGATGATCTGGGGGATTAGGGCTAGAAATACACTTGCGATATCATATGGCATAACAGGTGTAATTAAGGGATTTATTAAAGGGTTTTTATGAGGGTTCATAAAAGATATTTCGTCTTTATAAGCCCTGTAAGTTTATTACATTTCAGAGGTGTTGAGCATTGGTTAATTGAAGTTACCACGAGACTTAATGGTTCTATTATAATAACATTTAATATTAGGAACCCAAATTTAGTAAGTAATATTGATGATGTAAAGATTAGGATAGCCTTGGCTAAATCTCGTTTGGATGGTGTTGAATGGCATGAATTAAGAGCTATATTTCACGAGTATGCTGGTAGAGATGTTCCAAGTTTCATTAGGCGTTTCATGAAATTTATTAGTAATTTAATTATACCAATTGACCCAAGAATAATTAAATTACTAAAAGGTAGATTTGTTTACTTAGCAGATGCTAATGCTGATGCTTATCAAGAAATGCATTTAACCGCTATAGTCGCAATATCCGGTGCTCGTAAAGTGATCCTAGGCTTACACTTAAGGCCAGATTATAAGCGTTTCATACTCATCAAACCACTCCTCACATTGATGAACAAGGCTGGGCTAGTTAAAGGAATACATGCCGTTAATATCGTCGATGCATTAATGCTCAGGAGAATTTTAAGCAATATACCCGTTTGGTGGATACCAAACGGTGTTGATTGTAGACGATTTAAGCCTGGTACTAAGCGTAACGATGTATTTCAAGTGCTCTTCGTTGGCGCATTGAGTGATGATAAGGGGGTTGATACATTCACAGAGGCAGCACGAATCATTGAGAGGTATTATAGTGACGTGAGATTCATAATAATTGGTCCTGGAGGTCAGTTAAAGAGAATCGTTGAAGAGGCGCATAAGGAAGGTATCGTGGAATTTATAGGCTTTGTACCAGACGACGAACTTGCTAAGCTTTACGCGGAATCACATGTTGCAGTATTCCCAAGCCGTGATGACACCTTCCCCCTAGTGAGCCTTGAGGCCCAAGCGTCTGGAACGCCCGTGATAGCCACGGACTTACCTGCATTTAGGCAGTCCGTGATTGATGGAATAACGGGTATATTGGTGAGACCTTATTCGCCTCAGGCCTTTGCAAATGCAATTATTAAAGTGAGGGAATTATGGCTTAACAATAGGCAGGAATACGAAAGAATGAGCATATCAGCAAGGAGAAATGCGGAAAGATTCTGTTGGGAAAAGGTAGTTAAAATTTATTACGAGAAATTCTTCAAACAAGGCTGAAAATGGCATCTAACGATCTTATATCGATTATTATACCCGTGAAGAACGAAAAGGACAGAATTAGGACTATTATTGATGGTCTGTATAAGCAGACCTATAGGCCTATCGAGGTCCTATTCGTAGATGGCGACTCAACCGATGGTACAGTTGAAGAAATAATGAATGTAATAAAGGAGTACTCATCAGACGACTTCAGGGTTAGATTACTCAGTGAGAGCGATTTTGGTTCTATACGGTCTCCAGCCAATGCGAGGAATATTGGCGCACTGAATGCCAGTGGCAAATACGTAGCATTCTTCGATGCAGATTTTGACTTGAAGGAAGGTCCAGAGGTTATAAATAAAGCCATTAGTATGCTTAAGTTAGGATATAAACGGGTAGATATACAGATCATCCCTAATATGCATACATGGATCGAGAAAAACATAGTTCTTGATGATATATTTCACTATGGAAAGGGAAAGTCTTTTAAATTAAATCGGTATTGCTGTTTTGACAAAGAATTATTTATTAAGATACTTTTTGACACTAATTTAGGAATTTTTGAAGATATTGATATGATTAATCGTTTGGAAAAGATCTATAGAGATAAAGCAATTATTGATACTAAAATCAGATTTTGTTGGCCTCATACAGTGAAGGGCTATTTACGTCAGCAGTTTTGGTATGGTAAAACTATAATTAGATACTTAAGGAAATACAACTTAAGCATATCTAAACATATGATTCGTATTAATGCTGCTTTAGGTTTATTACTACTTGCTTTATTCTTTTTATATTATGTGCCATTATTTTCTGCAACTCTACTTATCTTAATGTTCATTTTGATTTATAATAGGTGGTTAAAGGATGATTTACACTTTTTAGGTAAAGAAGTGGAATTAATGTATTCGAATAAGTTCTTTACATTACTTAACCGCTTGGCATGGCATCTTTTTAGGGAGATCCTCGCAAGATCCTCGTATGATGCTGGATTATTAATATACATATTAAAACGTGGCAAGGTAAGACCAGGTAGATAAAATGTTTAGCTAGTTAAAAAGAATATTAATCAAAGCATGGAAAGAAGACTCATATCAATTATGATACCGGTTAAAAACGAACCACGTCATATAACTAAGCTTTTAAATGGCATTAGATCGCAAAATCTTTATTGACGTTGGCGCTCACGTTGGCAAATACGCACTGAAAGTTGCTAAGGCTAATCCAGCAAGTCTAGTCATAGCCATAGAACCAGGCAAGTTACAATTCAATGCCTTAATCGATGGCATTAGAAAGAATAATTTAAAGAATGTGATCCCTCTTAACATAGCTGCGTGGGATAGCGCAGCAAGACTTAAGTTGCGTGTATACTCGGCCATTGATACCTCTACTGTGGTTGATGAATTTGATGGTTTTGGTCGTTTAATATGCATTGAGAATGTTGAGGCAAGACCGCTTGATGATGTGGTTAAGGAACTTGGTCTTGGGTGTGTTGATTGGGTTAAGATTGATGTTGAGGGTGCTGAGCTTCATGTGCTTCGTGGTTTTAGGAGTGGCATTGCTAGGTTTAGGCCTAGGGTGATAATTGAGGTTAAGGAGTTCAATAGGGAGGGCGTGTTCAACTTCTTCAGGGAAGTTAATTACGAGTGCAAACGCATACCTGAAGACAAATCAGGCGAATACTACATATGCGAGCCCAAAAAGTAAGTGTGGCTTTAATCACGAACACCATTAGTAAGCCTGGCGGCGCTGAGTATGTGACCATAGCTATGTATGATTCCTTAAGGAAATTAAAAAATGTACATGTTTTCATTTTAGGCCGTGAAGATCATATAGATACTAATGCGCTCGCTAAATGGGTTGCCCCCGACCTTGCGTACGATATCTCGAAACACTATATTCATATGCATCGATTCCCCCTAAATACGTTACTAGACCTTAGAAAATACAACTTGATTATAAATACACGTAGTAATGAGGTTTTAGCACCAGCACATATACATTATTTACATTGGATATTTTCCCCATACGGTGTTAAGGATTCGGAAGCCTTGACATATTATAGAAATGCATATGGTATAAGTGATCAATATTTAAAATATTTAATAAGGCATGTTTTGCACTTAACGCAAATTAAGGTTTCAAGGCTTGTGCTAGCAAATTCCCGTTACGTTGCTAATTTACTTAAAGACTTAGGTGTAAGTGCGAGAGTTCTGTATCCTCCCGTAAGATCTAGGGAGATAATTCAAAACACGTCATACATTAGACGGAATAATAGGGAAAAAATAATAGTTACAATAACTAGGATAGCTCCGGGAAAGCAGCTTGAAACAATACCTTTGATTGCATCTAAGGTTAAAGATGCTAAGTTCATATTGGCGGGTTCGTTAAATGATAAAGACTATTACATGAAGTTATTACGCCTAAAGAAGGTGTTTAATGCCGATAACTTCACAATAATCCCAAATATTGATACGGCTGATCTACACACCTTACTTAGCAAAGCATTAATATACCTGCACACGGCTAGGCATGAACCATTTGGGATCGCAGTTGTAGAGGCAATGGCTGCTGGAGCAATCCCCATAGTTCATAAGAGCGGTGGACCTTGGCATGACATTCTCGAGGAAAGAGATGGCCTTTATGGGTACTCTTATAGCACTGTTGAAGAGGCCATTGAGAAAATTAGGGATATAATTAGTAATCCATATAGGCACGTCGAGGTTAGCGAAAGGGCTAGACTAAGAGCCTTAACATTTGATGAGCAAATATTTAAAGCAAAATTTAGGGAAATAATTAAAAGTCTTTTAAAGTAATTTATTAACATGGTTAATTTTGGAAATAAGCCGAGGATCATCGGAAAAGGATTTATCAAGAGAATAATACTGCTTAAACGTAGAGGGTTTCCATTACATTACGTAATTCCAAGTTTATTAACTTACGAAGTCTCACGTAGATCATCGTGTCCCTGTAGGTATCTTATCCTTCCTAATGGCTTTAGGGTGATTCTACCAATAAGGCATCAAAATATTCGTAGAGGAACCCTATATACATACTCTGAGATATTCATTTACAATGAATATTCAAAGCTACCGGAGTACAACGTGCACAATGGCGATATAGTGTTAGACGTTGGTGCTTTTGTTGGGTTGTATACATTATCTGTAGCCGATAAGGCAAGCTTTATCATTGCTATAGAACCAAACATTGCCTCTTATACCTTTCTAATCAATAATATCAAATTGAATAAATTGCACTCTAAGGTTATGACCTTTAATGTAGCACTAGGGGATTTTGAGGGAAGAACCATGCTTTACATTGAGAATTGGTTAGCAAGTAGTTCTACGCTTTTTAATTCATGGCATAAGGATTACGGTCATAGTTTAAGTATTCCTGTTAGAATAATTAGGCTTGACAATTTACTTAAGAGTCTTGGTATTGATAGAATAGACATGGCAAAGATTGACGTTGAGGGTGCTGAGTTAATGGTCTTACGTGGTGCTATGGAATCTCTGAGGACGCATTTAATAAGGAAATTAATTATTGAAGTGCATTTGGACATCGTGGATATTAGGGATGTGAAGGGATTTCTTGAAAAGCATAATTATAAAGTAGATTTACTTGAGGTACGTGGCGATACAGCTTTACTATATGGTAAAGTTAAAGATTAAGTTAGGGAAGTCAGGCTTTATGGAGAGGAGTATTACAATAGTTCCTCATTGGAGTCCGTCGTTTAAAATAGTTTCTTCATACGTTGGTAAAGCATTGAGGGAGCGGTCTTACAATACTCATGTTATTGAATCCACAAGATATTTTTCATATATTACTGATATAATTAGAAAATCGTTCCATAGCGGCATCATTATTTTCATAGGAAATTTTAGGGATTATCTTTGGTTTCTAAAGTATCTCATATCTGCAAGAGCATTTTTACAGCGAATTATTTTCTACGGCGTTGTAGAGGGTCCTTTACGTGAAGACTATGGTTCATACTTATTTTATTCTTTAATTGACGATATAATTGTTGCCTCTAGATATGGAGCATCGAGACTTAAGGAAATAGGCGTTAAACCTACTGCTGTGGTACCTCATGCGATTGATGTTTATGAGTTTGAACGTGTATGTAGTAGTATTCGTGGAAGGCAGGATGATAAGGTTGTATTATTTACTCCGATTTCGGCATTAGTTCCGCGTAAAGGGTTAAGTATATACCTTAGGACTTTAGGTCAGATTTTAAATGAAAGACCAAATTTAGTGGAAAGAATTAAGGTTATCTTAAAAGTACCTGAGCCTATTGAGGTTCCTAGTGAGTTAAAAAGGATGGTTAATGTGATAAGTGGTTGGCTTGATAGGGCTTCCGTAATTCAGTTATATTGTAGTTCTGATGTTGTGGTAATTCCCTCATTGAATGAGGGCTTTTCCCTTCCGATCATCGAGTCATTCGCGGCTGGTAAGCCCGTAATATCCCTAGATGCACCGCCCATGAATGAACTTAACTCGAATGAGTATGGTTGGTTAGTTAAGGTGAGACGATCTAAAATTGTTGGTGGTCACGAGTACTTCATACCTGATATTGACGATTTTGTAAGGAAAATTATAAACGCGGTTGAAGATGATGAAAAAAGAATATTGTACTCTAAGAAGGTCTCTGAAATAAGATGGAAGTATCATTATAAATTTACATATAAAATATTTGATTACTTAATTACTGATAAAAATATGCTATGAAACAAAAATGGAGATTGTTAGGATTACGAAACTATCTCTGGTTTAATGCCTCTAAAACAGCATAGTATTAAGTAAGCTAGGTCTTCAACTAAATATAATAAAAGGGCTACTTAACGAGTTAGGAAAAATACAGAGAAATACTTAAAGCAAAGGTATTTCTCGTCAGGAATAGACGTGTTCCCTATATCCGTATTAGAGACACTCGCCTTAGACCTATCAGTTATTATGGGTTTGTCATACTCAAGAGAATTCGCAACAAATGCTGTCAATAGAGTGGACTCCTTTGATGTTTATCAAGGTATTAAAATATTTATTGACTAATGATGATATTAGGGATGCATTAGAAAAATGTTGGAAGTGAGTGGGTTAAGCATTATACGTGGAGAAATGCGGCGCAGAGTGAGTATTGAGTATAAGGCTTATAAAGACTATTAAATGGTGGTTGAGTAATGCTTAGATTAAGTAAGCTATTACCTGCTTTGGACAAAATTAAACTCTTGGACTTACTTGTCGGACTTAAAGTAAGGGACTCTATATTACTTGTAATTATGTATCATGAGGTAGAAAGAGACATATATCATAGTAAAGGTATACCTGGACAATTATTTGAGAATGAAATAAAGTACTTAATTAAACTTCGTTTCAAAATATTACCTCTTTGTGAGGCATTAGAAGTTATTGAAAACGCGCCTGATAGGTCTCATAGAATAGCAGTGTTAACCTTTGATGATGCATATAGAGGTATTTACGAGAATGCATTACCAATAATGTTAAAGTATGGCATAAGGGGTAGTATATACTCTGTGGCAGGATTCGTAAAGAATCGTGTAACCATGTGGACTTCACAAATAGGGTTCATAATCAGGAACATTAAGGTTCCAACTACAATAAAGCTGGATATATTCAATAAAATATTTACTATAAATAGTGAAAATGATAAAATTACTATGTTAGAGTATCTGGTTAATATATTGCCTAAGTTAGATGTTAATGAGATAAGCATATTAATAAACGAATTAGTAGAGAACACCGATGAGTCGATTAATCACGCATTACAAGGGTTATATGATGAGGTAATGATGAATGAAGAGCAACTTAGGGAATTAGTTGAACTTGGTTTTGAGATTGGCGGACATGGTTATTGGCACATAGGATTAACTAATATTTCACATGAAAGGCTTTATCAAGAGGTGGAGGGTTCGCTGGCTTTTGTTAACGAGTTCATGGGTAAATCTGCATGTGAATTCAGGACGTTCGCATATCCCTACGGTTTATACAATAATGAAGTTATAAATGCATTAAAAAAGGTAGGATTTCACGCTGCGGTCACAACGAAGCCTACAATAAACAGGATAACTACTGGTTTCAATTTATATGAAATTGGCAGGGTGCTTCCTTATAGGGTCAACCTCCCAACATTGGCTTCATTTAAGGCTCAATTAGCCATAATTAAGTAAATGAAAGTAGTAATGTAGAATATATTTTTCAAGACGCCAAAATAGAAAAATAATGCAATGGAGACTTTAAGGGTTTTAGTTACTGGTGGTGTGGGTTTTATCGGTAGTCATTTAATTAGAGTTCTTGTTAGAGCCGGGCACCAGGTGAGGGTTCTCGATAACCTATCCACGGGCTCTGTCGAAAACCTAGCCGATGTATTGGATGCCATAGAGTTTGTTAGGGGTGATGTTAGGGATTACGGGGCTGTTGAATATGCCGTTAGGGGTGTTGATGCCGTGGTTCACCTGGCGGCTCTCATAGATGTTGCTGAGTCCGTGGAGAAGCCTGACCTATACTTTGACGTCAATGTTAGGGGCACGTATAACGTGGCTAAGGCATCGAGGAACATAAACACGTTTGTGTTTGCATCATCGAGTGCTGTCTATGGTGAGCCCATTAAGGTGCCAATACCCGAGGACCACCCATTAATGCCCAAGTCACCGTACGCAGCCAGTAAGGTATCCGGCGAAGCCTTCGTACAAACCTTCGCCAACCAATACGGCTTCAGGCCCGTGATACTTAGGCTATTCAATGTCTATGGTCCCAAGCAGTCTAGGGCCTATGCCGGTGTTATTATTGAGTTTATTAGTAGGGTTTCTAGGGGTGAGCCACCGATCATATTTGGTGATGGTGAGCAGACTAGGGACTTCATTCATGTGGGCGATGTCGTTGAGGCGATAATGCTTTCGCTTAGGAATGAGAGGGTTAGGGGCGTGCTTAACATTGGCAGTGGTGAGGGAGTAACGATAAACCACTTGGCACGCCTCATACTTAAATTAATGGGTAGGGAGGACCTAAAACCCATCTATGCACCGCCAAGGCCAGGCGATATAAGGCACTCAATAGCAGATATATCAAGGGCTCGGAAGGAGCTGGGATTTAAACCTAAAGTAGGGCTTGAGGCGGGTATTAAGGAATTGATTAAACACAACATTATATGAATAGAAAGCAAGAGTATTGATTGTTCAAGAGCTATGGTGGCCTAAGGGGTGCGAGTTCGTGAGTAACGTGAGAGGACGTATAGTAATTATGCTAGACACGAGAAGCTTAGGCAGTAGCACCTAAGGCATGTGCTTAGGGTTTGTTGTTTGGGTTGAGTGTTTGTTTTAGGGTTTATGGTTATGTAAGGCTTAAAGGAAGTTATTGCTTATCACCTGTGTGGTTGGGTGTGTCGTTACGTATTAATGAGGCGTTAGCAAAGGTTAGGAGGGCTTTGGCTAGTCGTTACCTATTCGATAATTGGCTCTCGTTATTGATTAAGTACGCCTTAACCAGGCTCGGCTTCAACGTTAAGCTCGTGGCTAGGGTTGGTGATTGTACCTTCGAGTTAAGCCCTGAAGCCTTTGAGAGAATATATCAACGAAGCCCTAACTGTTAAAATAGATATCAGGGCAGTAATTTTTAAAATTTTACATGGTGTTTGGGTTTTGTGAGGGTTTTGGTTGGTTTGCCTACGTTTAATAATGGTGCCTTTGGTTATACTATTCGTGGGACTCTCGAGGCCTTGGTCAATCAATCATTCCGTGACTTTAGGGTTCTCGTTGTCTACAAGCCGAGTCCTGGTGATGGGACTCTCGATGTTGTTGATGAGTTTAGGGATAGGCTGGATATCGAGGTTAGGATTCAGGGTGATGGTTTTGTTGAGGAGGCTATGAACGAAATATTCAAGGCAGCAACCGACTACGACATAACACTAACAACAGACGACGACGCAATACCAACAAAAACATGGATACAGGAACACATACAATTCCACAAAAACCACGAAAAAATAGGGATAACACAAGGCATAGTAAGCTCACAGTACGAAATAATGAAGATCAATATATTATATATCCTTATGAGGTTTTTAGGGCATTTGATTGGTTTTTCTAAACCATTAATAAAGGAATTGTATGGTTATAGAACAATTATTAATGATGTGGGACTTTTTGTGTACGCAAATTGTGAATTAGGCATTGAAAAGCATGATTATATACATACGTTTGGTATTGCTGGTGTTAATATGAGTTTTAAGTCAGGGCGGTTAATTGATGGATTCGTGCTTCCAGGGTACACAAGGAGAGGATTTCACTATGAAGGTCTTCTAGCTCTTCATTTTATAAGGCAGGGTCTTCATTCAGCAATGTTCAACGGAGGCTTTGTCGAGCATCTTGAGAGGGAGTCAGTATCGAGATCAAAAAGTAAGGTATCAAGATTTATGATAACTATTGAGAATGCCTTGTTTCCTTATGGTGTGTATTATTACGGGTTTAAGATTAACATGAGAAAGTTAAAACTGTATGAAAGACTGGCCAAGCTTTACAGCAAACTCAGTGGAGCTATTATTTGGAGAGCCTATGCAATAGGCTTAGGTCTTGCCATAGAGGCTATTGAGAATGATTATGAGCCAAGGGAGGTGAGGCGGAGATTGCTCGAGATAGAGCAGGAAGCTAAAAACAAAGTATGAGTAGGGTTCAAGGGGTTATGGTCATTAATGAGTACGGTAATGCTTATAAATTTTATTGCTTCTTGGCTTTTCAATGACTGTTGTTGTTGGCTTTAACTGGCCTACGTGGCATGACCATGCGGTGTGTGTTATTGTTGATGGTGAGCTCGTATTCGCCAGCGAGGAGGAGAGGTGGACGAGGCACAAACACTCACCAGATGAACCGCCAATAAATGCTCTGAAGTATGCTTTTCTATTTCTGAAGGAAAAATATGGGATAAGACCAAAGGATATCGACGCATATGCAGTAAACTGGGATCCAAAACTTATGACATTAGCATTGAGGCAGTATTTCGCATCGTTGTCTTTTGAAAATTCTGTTAATAATCATGTTAAACTAGATTTATTTCAGGGTGGTCTTATTAATAAAGGAGTTGGCGCCTTAAAACTTAGCTTTATAATTCTCCACGGTGATTATCTTGATCTTGCTCGTAGGTTTGTTAGGTTTGTGGTTCACTCGATTGGTGAAGATGTTCCCGAGAACATTAGGATCATCCCCGTCCCTCATCACCTTGCCCATGCCGCCTCTGCCTACTACTTCAGCGGTTTTGATAACGCGGCTGTCTTGTCTGTCGATGGTTCTGGCGAGTTTGAGGCCACTGTTGTTTGGCGTGTAAGAGATAGCGAGTTTGAGAAGGTAGCCTCAATACCCACCGTCTACGGCTCACTTGGTATTCTATATGAAAAAATCAGCGTTAAGGTTGGTTACGACATCCTTGAAGGCCCTGGTAAGGTTATGGACCTTGCGCCATACGGTAAGGCGAGTAAGTACTATGAGAAGCTCAAGTCCTTCATCAAGTTTGACGATAGGGATTATCCATTTAGGTTCTTTGTCCCTGGTAAGTGGAGTAGTAAGGAGATGTATCCGCATTATATTAAGCCTTATGAGTTCATTGCTAACACTATTTATCCTGATTCTAGGGTTTCTTGGGATGTTCGTGGTGATTTGCATCCTGATGCTGTTGACCTTGCCTGGGCTGTTCAGGCTGTGACTGAGCAAACAATGT
>Ga0081534_100535_pt1 | contig 12011 bp, 19 predicted proteins | sample MonGeyMetagenome_FD_71019 | JGI IMG/M metagenome (GOLD analysis project Ga0081534, IMG submission 71019) | Hypoxic/sulfidic aquatic microbial communities from Monarch Geyser, Yellowstone National Park, USA - MG (SPAdes) v1 (version 2) | ecosystem: Environmental > Aquatic > Thermal springs > Hot...
TTATCCATTAAATATATCTTTTTTAACAAATTATTCTGGAGTATTAAATAATACAAATAATACATATTTAGATCCGAATGTTGGAATATTTTTTTATGCAAATTTTACAAATTTTAATATAAATAATAATCAACCGCAATATGTTTTAATAAATGTTTCAAATCCTTCAAATCAACCTTTAACTAATTATCCTGTATTTATAACTTCTACTGATATTTTTTATTGGTTACAGAATGGTTATAATCTATCTGTAGAAGATTTAAATGGAAATAATTATTCTTTTTGTTATTTAAATGATAATTTAAATTGTAATAGTTCTAATAATAATGCCTATGGAATTTGGGTTGATTTAAATATATCTCCAAATAGTTATGTAATATTAAATATTTCTCCAATAAATGGAACAAACAATTATTCTGTTGATGGAAAAGAAATATTTCCAGTATATGATAATTTTAGTTATCAAAATTATCAACAGTTTAGTCAATATTGGATAAATAATACTCCTATAAATATTACATATATGAATCCTGGAGATAATATTTATTCTTGTTCTCAATATTCAAGTACATTAAACTCATGCATACAATATAATAACTTCAAAATTACTTACAATAATAGCATTTCCAAAGGCAATTATTTAATATTATTTAATATTCAAAATATTAGTTATTATAATGCTTATATACAATTGGGAGATAATTGTAATATAAATTTATCATCTTCTGGAAATCCAAATTCTTTATATGTTTATTATTGTTATAATGATAAGGACAAAGCTAAATTACAAATATCTGGTCAAAATATTATTGCATATTATATAAATATAATCCCATATAATGTAATACCAAATATAAAAATTATTTATCAACCAAATTTAACTAATAATTATAAATTTATTATAGGTCCAAATTTAACTTATGATTTTTCTCAATATAATGATCTAGGATTCTCTAATTCTAATAACTTCGCGATATATAATGATTACAACCATGGCTTGACATATTTTTCTTATATAACTTATAATTATTTATCTAATAGCATCTCATATTATTCTATTCCAGAAACATATTCTACAAACTGCCTTTCACATATCAAAATTGGATTTTCTTTCTATACTTCTGAATATGAGCCTTATAATTTAACTTCTTATGTTTATAATGATCCACTAGCTTTATTATATCTATATAATTCTACAAATCTATCAATAAAGGATATAATATTTTCTAATACTTATTGGTATATATTTAATACACAAAAATATTATAATTCAAATAATATGATATTTTGGAACACTTCGCAACCTTATTATGGTTTTATTTTAAACTCAACAAATATTTATAACAAAATATTCAATCTAACCAATTTATATAATGAATATCTTTATTATGAATATGAAAATGGCATAATATTAAGAAGATACATAAAAACTAGTTGCCCAGGATACTTAGATTCTATATTATATACAAATTATAATCCTATAATAAATATTTCTTATGCTTCCTCATATTATTATAATAATAATCTCTATTTCTTAAATGCAACATTAAATGATAATTATAATTATCAGAATTATTACTTCTATCTATATTCAAATCCAAATTTAGATAAACAGACAGCACTATATTTAGCATTTTCTACTCAGATTCCATATATTGAAATAAATTATATTAAACCAATAAATGTAATAAATCTAAATAATTTAATTAATTTATCAAAAAATTATCAAAATGTATATTTTTATTTTAATAATTTAAATATAACAATATTTAATGGAACTATATATCCAGGAAATAATGTAAGTAGTTATACCTATTCAGAAAGCTTCAATGTATATGTACTAAATACGACAATGGTAAATACATTATATAAAGATCAATTAACAATATATATAAAATGAAAAGCTGGATAATTTTAGTAGAATTAGCATTTTCAATAATATTATTAACATTTTTCTTTTTATATACTTATTACGGTAAATATAACAATTACAATATTTATACTTTTGACCCAAATAATTTAATTTACCTAAATTCTTCATGTAATAATAATTTATATATATATGAAATAATAAACTTAACAAATAATAATATTACAATATGCTATTTTGGAAAACAAGTAAATTCTACATATATAGAAAATTATGAACCAATATTTGAATATTTATATGCAGGGCAAAATTATTTTAATCCATATATATTAATTATATTTGGATGAAATCACAATATATATTATTGGCAACAATTGCAATTATTATTATTTTATCTTTTATTACTTATTATAATCTTTCCCCAATAAATAATATTAATCCAAATTTAATAGGAAAGAATTTTGAAGATCAAATAATATATACATATCAAAATTTTGGATATAATTATATATCAAATTATACATTATATTTTGAAAATTATACAAAAGAAATTAATTATAACTTTTCTTTCATTTGTATATCTTCATATAATTTATCAATTCAGGAATGTAATGGGAATAATATAAATTGTTGTTATTATTTTAAAGGATTTTTTATTGTAAATCAAAGTATATTAAAATATTGTAATGAAAACTTTATTTTATATAATCCGCCAAATTGGATTTGTTTTTGCTATAATGTAAATAATTCTAATAGTTATTATATTAATTTCTTTTGTATTTAACATAAACTAATATATAAACCTGATTGGTTTTTATTTAATAATAAACATAAACTATTATTTGCAATTGTAAGGTTAGAACCATTTATTATATTAAATGGAATTGTATTAACAGTAAAATTATATTCATAATCATATGCAGATAATTGAGTTATATTTAAATTTATATATGGAGGAACTTGTAAAGAATAATTTATAGTAGAATAATATATACACATTATTTCTCCCGGATAAATATATATAATTGTTTTTGTTGGTAAATTATCATAAGCTTTATAATTACATGAATAACAAGATCCAATCGTTTCTATTTGATAATTTAAATTTGTCAATAATTTTACAATATATTTTAAGTTTAATTCATCCTGCTGATTTTGAATTGTTAAATGAACAAAATATAATACAAAAGATAATATAGAAAGAGCAAATGCAGTATATATTAAAAATTCAATCCATAAACTTACACCTCTCATGAAACAGATTTTATATAATCAATCAAATTCTTATTTTCATTATTTAATTCTTTATATATTTCATTAGCTAATTTATCTAATAAACTCCTTCCATTATTTGTTACAACTCTTCCCTTTTTCTTTCCTTCATTAACTTTCGTAACTAATCCTGCATTTTCCAATTGATGCAATATTTCTCTTATTAATTTTCCATATCCTTTTACAACTTTTCCAGGTTCCATTCCCCTTTTTCTTAATCCAGAATATTTTCTTCTTAATCTAGAAACACCAATTGGTCCATATAAATATACTTTTCTTAAAATTGATGCTGCTCTATAGTACCACCATCCAGGTCCTCCATTATAATCTACATCTGGTGGAAAATCCGGATTTCTTTCTTTATCTGGTCCTGTTTTAATAAAAAATGCCCAACTTGGTGGTTTTATTATATCTTTATAATTTTCAAATAAATATTTAGCTAATCTTTCTACAAGCATTTGACCATTTACATCTCTTACAGATACCATAATATGCAATATTTATAAAACATTTTTAAAATATATGTAAATTATGAGTCATACTAAATTATTGGGTCCTGTCGCAAGATTCGGTTCTAGATATGGAAAAGGGATAAGAGAAAATTTAGTTGAAATTGAAAAAAAATATAGAAATAAAAAATTAAAGTGTCCTTTTTGTAATAATATATCAGTAAAAAGATTATCTTACGGAATATGGTATTGCACACATTGTGGCAAAAAATTTACTGGAAAAGCTTATAGTATACAATGACACAATATATTTGTATAAATTGTAAAAGAATAATAGATGGAGAAACTGCATTAAAGAAGGTTAAATGTATATATTGTGGATCAAAAATATTGGTAAAATTAAGACCAAATACAATTAAAAAAATAAAAGCTATATGAAAATAATAATTAATATTGAAGATAAAGATTTAATAGATATATTAAAATTTTTAGAATCTCAAGAAGGAATAAAAATTGAAAATAATAATATAATAATTGATAAAAAAGATATATCAAAGGCAAGAGCTCAAATGAACTTAATATTTAGATTATTAAAAATATATGATAATCTTAACAGATTCCTGTCCAGTTTGTAATTCAAAGGATATTGAAATAAAAACAATTGAATATGATTTTCCAGAGATAGGTAAGTCATTACTTTATGTATTTAAATGTAATTCTTGCAATTATAAAACATTTGAAATAATACCATTAGAAGATAAAGGTTATGTAAAAATAGAATATAAAATAGATAATATAGAAAAGGCAAGAAAATTACTTTTAAAATCCCCTTATGCAAAAATAATATTAAAAGAAATTGAAATAGAAATAAATCCTGGTATTGAATCAAAATTTGAAATTAGAGCAATAGATGATTTTTTAATGAATGTAAAAAATAATTTGGAAAGCTTTAAGATATTATATTCTGATGATAAAGAAAAATATAATAAAATAATAGAAAAAATAAACTATATAGAAGATGTATTAAATAATAAAAAAGAATTAACTATAATAATAGAAGATGAAAAGGGATTGTCAAAAATATATTAAGATTGTTGACTTTCTTGTTTTACTTCTTCAACTGCAGACATTTGATGTCCTCTCCAAATCCTTACATATGGAGGTGTAGCAATGATCCAATCTTTATTTACAGCAGCTATATCCCCACCAATTGCATCTACAACAGATTTTATTCTAGATACAACTCTCTTTACTTCTACAAGATCCTTACTTGTACTTAATCCAGATATATCTACAAATACTATATAATTTCTTTCCCTTAATGAATCTACAACAGCTTTAACTTCTGATGGATCTTTTATCCTAAATACTCTAACATAAATCTTTACCTCCTCAGCCTTCTGAGTAGGTATTACCTCTACATACTGATCAGAAGATTCTTTCTTCTTTGACTTAAATATGTTCCCTAAAGATACCATATAAATATATATCTTTCTACCATTTTTATGCCTTTGGTTATTATTTTTGATTATCTTTTATGATATTATCTATTTGGATTGTAAATTAGATCTCTTTAATAAATCATTTAATTCTTTTGTTAAAGAATTTAACTTTTCTTTATATATATCAGACTGCTTTTTTAACTTCTCTGCTTCAACCTTTAATATTTCTTTATCCTCATTTAACTTATTTATTAATTCTTTTTTATCCTTTTCTATTAATACATTACCTATCATATAATAAACCTTTTTATTATCTGGCAAATTCGATAATTCTTTTAATGCATTTTCTGTCTCAGCCAAATCTTGTAAAACTTTTTGTCTTTTATTTTCTATTAATAAATATGCCTGTCTTAGATTTTCAAATTCCTCATACTTTGATGCAATTTCTTCTTCACTAACCATCTTTATATATTATAAATTTCATTTAAAAATTATTTATGCATATATATTAAATAATCCTTTTCTCTCTTAAAGAATCCATACCTTATTCCATGAATTATTTCTCCATCCTTTGTTAATTCTAATATATATTTTTCAGCAATTGCATCTATTATACCATCTTTTTCCCATATTTTTATATTAATCTTATATTCTTCAGGTATCCATTGAACAATTTTTGCATTCAATTTTTTTGCATCTTCTATACTATCTGATAAATATTTAGCAATAATATAATTCTCTTTTTTATCTATTATTTCAATATTAAATCCTTCAAATAATCTTAAATATTTATTATTTATATCATTTTTATCTATATAAATTATATTAGATTTTATTATAAATTCCCTATATCCCAAATCTACTTCAGGATGATTCTTAACTTTTATTACTTTATTTAATGGTAAATCATTTATTATAACTTTTACAGGATTTCTTATTATAAAAAATCTCTTAGCCTTTTTATCATATATTTCTCTATTATATGCATATATTTTGTTCCAATCTATAACTACATCTACAGGATTTGGACCTATTTCTAAAATATATTTTCTTATTGCCTCTCTATCAATTCCCCTCCTTCTCAATCCTCTTAATGTTGGTAAAAATGGATCGTCCCATCCAGATATTTTTCCTTCCTTTATTAATTTCCTTATTTCAGATTTATGTAATGGTAAATCTTTTACTAATAATGCTCCATAATTTATTACTGTAGGAAATTCCCATCCAAAATATTCATAAATATATTTTTGTTTATATGTATTTACTTCATGTTCTTTCATTCTTAAAACATGCGTTATTCCCATTAAATGATCATCTATAGATACGGAAAAATTATATGTTGGCCATAACCAATATTTTTCTACATAATTTTCTCCATATTTTTTTAATAAATATGGATGTGGATTTTTATTTGGATTAACAATTCTAAATGCAATCCAATCCCTTACAGATGGATTTGGATGATTTAGATCAGTTTTAATCCTTATTACTGCTTTTTCTTCTTCATAATATCCATTTATCATTTTTTCGAATTGTTCTAAATGCCATTCAGGTTCCTTCAATCTATATTCTGTAGGAATTCCTTCTGCTCTATATTTTGATATTATTTCTTTTGGAGAAAGATCTACATATGCAAATCCTTTTTCAATTAATTCCTTTATATATTTATAATATATATCTAATCTTTCAGATTGTATATAAAATTCATCTACTTTATCATTTATTAACCATTCAACATCCTCTTTTATTGAATCATACACATCTGGATCTGGTTTTTTAACCTTTGGATCTGTATCTTCAATCCTTAATATAAATTTTCCTTTATACATTTTTGCATATTCATAATTCAATATAATTGCCCTTGCATGACCTATATGTAAATATCCTGAAGGATTTGGAGCAAATCTTGTTTTAACTTTACCTTCTATTGCATTCTTTAATTCTGGCAATCCTTTTCTTTCTTCTTTCTTTTTTTCTTCTAATAATTCTGGATATTCTTTTAATAATATATTATAAGCTTCTTCTCTGGATATATTAATCAAATTATTTATTTCTTCTTTAACTTTTGGAATTATTTCTTTTATATTTTTCTTTATATCTGGATTTTCATATACTATTTTTGATACAACAGAATTTAAATCTACATTTCCATACTTATATTTATTATATAAAACCCATTTTCTTATTAATTTATTTATATCCATCTTATAATACCCTTATTGCCCACTTACCTTCTTTTAAATTTAATCTTTTAGAGAATTCAGAATTATTTTGATTTACAATTATAATAAATCCAGAATAATCTTCAGATAAATCTGTAGAACCACAATATGGGCATCTATCAACATCTTTATCAATTATTGCTTTACAATTTCTACATACTTTTCTTTTTGGCTTTCTATATGCCATTATTTACTAGATTTTTTCTTTTGTTCGAGCCATTCCAATTTTCCCAATCCAGGTTGCTTCATTGTCATTGCAATCCTTACATTTGATACACCTTTATAACTTATTGTAACTATTCTTGCTTTTACCATATCATTTACCTTCAATACTTTTCTACTATTTTTTCCAATTAAAGCTTCTCTTCCAGAAACAGATACTTCATCATCCATTATTTGAGAAATATGAACCAATGCATCTATAGGTCCTATATTTATAAATGCTCCGAATTCTGTTATAGATGATACAAATCCATATGTTAGTTCAGAAATAATTGGAAAATATGAAATTGCAGTAAATTTTACTTTATAATACACACCTCCATCTTCAAAAACCATTATACCTTCAGATATTTCATCTATAGATTTTATTGTTACAATTATCCCATATTCTTTCCCACCCATTCCAACATAATTATTTAATAATATCTTTTCTATCATTTCATTTACATTATCTGTTATTTCATTTGGCGGTACTCTTACTACATCATATATTTGGACTTCATAAAACATTATTAGATTGATTTTATAAATTTTTATAAATCTTTGTAATTTTTATTTTTTTACAATAAAAAATTATTATGAGTATAATGTTAAATAATTTAATTAAATTCTATCAAAATAATAAAGAGATTTTGGAAGATATGGTAAAAATTTCACAAAATAGAGAAGTTGGGTATTTATTATCAAATAACAATTTTGGACATAGACCATCAAAAATAGAAACAGAAGATGATATAATAAATTATATTAAAAAAGGTGCTATTTCATTTCATATATCAATTGAAAGATGGATTGATTTAAATATATTAAGTGAAAAGGTTTCAAAAAAAGATTTAAATGAATATAGATTGGGATGGGATTTTATAATAGATATTGATGCGAAATCTTTAGATTTATCAAAAGTTACTGCAAGAATTATCTTTGATTATTTAAAAGAAAAAAATATTAAACCAATATATATAAAATATTCTGGAGGAAAAGGATTCCATATAGCAATTCCATGGGAAATATTTCCTGAAACAATAAATATATATAAAAAGGATAATCTTGTAGAAGAAGAAACAAGAAAATTATTTCCAGATCTTGCAAGAATATTAGCATTATATATATCAAAAGAAATAGAAGAGAAATTAAAGAAAATAGTATTATTAAAATTTAGTGAAGAAGAATTAAAAAATTATGGGGTAAATGATATAGAAAAATTCAATCCATATGATATAATTGAAATAGATACAATATTAATATCATCAAGACATTTAATTAGATGTTTATATTCAATAAATGAAAAAACAGGAAATTTATCTATACCAATAAAAGAAAATTATATAGAAAAATTAAACCCTGAAGATTCTAATATAAATAATTATTCATATGAAGGTATACCATATTTAACAGAAGATTTGGAAAGAAAAGAATCTAAGGAATTAAAAAAATTAATTAATGATTCATTATTATGGAAAATAAAAAATGAATTTGAAGCAATAAAATTTAGTAAGTTAGCAGAAAATTATAAAAATCAAGAAGGAATTGAAGAGACAAAGAAAGATGTAGAAGAAATAAAGAAGAGAAGGATAGAAATAAATGAAGATCTATTCCCACCATGTATAAAAAATATATTAAATAATAAAGAAATGGATGACGGAAGAAAAAGATCTTTATTTATATTAATAAATTTCTTTGCAAATATTGGATGGGATTGGGATAAAATTGAAAGATATATAAAAGAATGGAATGAAAATTTACAAGATCCACTAAAGGATAGATATATAGAATATCAATTAGAATGGCATAAGAAATTATATAAAAATAATAAAAAATATCTAACTCCAAATTGCGATAATGAGATATATTATAAGGATATTGGGGTATGTACTCCAGATAATATTTGTTCTTTAATTAAAAATCCATTATCATATCCAATTAAAAAAATTAAAAGTACAAAATCTTCTCAGGATTCTCAAAATAATTAATATAGAACTTTATTTCCTCAATATGTTTTCTTAAATCTTCAACTTCTCTTACTCTAAAATATTTAAAGAATTTTCTCCTTTCAACATCATTTACAATTATTCCATCCGATTCTAATAAATTCTTTACATATTTATATAAAATTCTCCCTTTATTATCATTATCTGTTAATATAATTGCCTCTCTATAATTTAAAAATATCCCATCATCCTTTCTTAATTCATATATTGTATATACATTATTAAATCCAAATTCTTTTAATACTTCCTTATCTCTTTTACCTTCTACAATTATAATAGAATCCTTTTTCTCCCTTAACCTATATAAAAAAGATATTATCCTATACATTATAGAAAGTTTAACTTTTAATTATTAAAGTTTTTTTATTTATTATGCCACCAAAGGAGAGGATCGTTGATGGTAAAACATTCTCATATACTGGATTAATTGACTTCCAAAAATTCTATAAATCAATGAAAGAATTTTGGGATAATAAAGGATTTGACTTTTTCGAAAATAAACATGAAGAAAAAGTAAAAGATGATGGATCTAGATCTATAAATTTAGAATGGCACACAGAAAAGAAAATAACTGATTATGTAACATATAGTTATGATATAAGTATTACAATAGATAGTTTAAAATTATTAGATAATATGAAACAATATGCAGAAAATCTAAATATAAAAATAAATGGAGATTTAATAACAGATTATCAAAAATATTTCGGAGACAAACCATTTAATATATTTCTTAGAGGATTATTTGAAAAATATTTATATGATAGTGAATTAAAGGATCATAAGAAAAATGTCGGAAAAATTGCAGATGATTTTCTAAATTTAGCAAAAGATTTTACGGCATCATTTAAACTATGACCTGGGAAACAATATATAAAACAAGAGTAAGATCAAAAATAAAATTTATTCCACAAGATTTTTATGAAAAATTTAAAAAATTCCTTGAAGGTGAAAAATGGGAAGGAATATTTAAGAAAGATAGATATGAAAAATATTATTTTCATAGATTAACTCCGGAAGGTTTGTTATTTGTAGAAGCCAAATGGGAAGCTTATAAAAATTATTGGAAAGAAGAACCAAAAATTGATTGGAAAGTTGAATTAACAATAATTATTAATGCTTATAATATAAATACATCTATTGGTGATTTAGATGTAAGCATAGAAAGTTCTCATAATGTAGAAGAATTTAAAGAATTTGATATAAGTAAAGCTAGTACAACTGAAAAAATTTTATTGGGCTTAGGATTTTCAAAAGTATTAAGTTTAATGAAATCTAATCTAGAAAAAGTTAGAGGAAAAAAGAAATTAATAGAAATGTCTGGAAGAGATTTATATAATGATTCTGAAAAAATAAAAAATTTCGTAATAGATTATTTCAAATTATATAAATATTAGATATTAAAAATTTCAATATTTAATTCCTTTGCCCTATTTATTATTTGTTCTCTTTTTCTTTTTCCAACATTAGAAGCAATTATTGCACATTCCTTTTCTCTATCTATTTTTTCCAATTCTTCTACATTATGTACTAATACAGGTTTCTTTCCATTTGGCAATAATCCCTTTACTTCTCTTGGAGAACCATATCCAACTTCAACCATAGAAATCCTACTTTTCAATTTTTTTCTTATCTTATTATGTATACCCCTTGGTCTTCTCCAAGATTCTTTTTTATTTCTCAATTTTATTACTTTCCACCATTGATATCTAAAATAATCCGGTTTTTTTCTCTTAATTATTTTTCTTAATTTTAATAATTTATTCATCATGGTTTTTGAACAATATAAATTCCATCCTGGAACTTTCTTAAATCCTTTTCCCTTGGCTTTACTGAATTTTCTATCAATCCTGCCAAATTTCCCAATAATTCTATATCATATCCTTCTAATGTAATTTCATTTTCATTTAATGTAGCCTTTACTCCTTTAGGAATTTCTATTTCTTTTATATCCCTTCCACCCATATAATTTTCAATTATTAATTTATTATTTTGTAATTTTAATTTTAATGGGAAATGTATTGAAACAGCCCTTAATTTATATACAAAACCTTTCGTTACACCTTCAATATCATTTTTTATATGAGCAATCATTGTATTCATATCTCTAATTATTTTCTTTGAAGGAAAATATGCCTTAAATATTATTTTATTTTCTTTTATTTCAACAATAATATTTCTATTATTTATATTTCTATATTTTTCTCCTTTAGGTCCCTTTATATATATTTTTCCATCTTCTATCGATATATTTACACCATTTGGTATTTCTACATAATCAATCATAATTGGAACTCTCATTTTATCTTTATATTATAAAAAATATTAAAAATTATTCTTTTACAATATTTACACCAAAATTATTTTTTAAATATTCTATAACTTCTTCTTTTGTAGTTCTATGTCTTTCAGGTATTCTTGATCTCTTAATTCTTCTATACATTACTCTATATCCAGGTCTTCTAACAGTTACTATAACATCCATACCATATATACCAATTGATGGATCATATTTCATACCAGGTATCCATACATATTCCTTTATT
>Ga0081534_100536_pt1 | contig 11969 bp, 11 predicted proteins | sample MonGeyMetagenome_FD_71019 | JGI IMG/M metagenome (GOLD analysis project Ga0081534, IMG submission 71019) | Hypoxic/sulfidic aquatic microbial communities from Monarch Geyser, Yellowstone National Park, USA - MG (SPAdes) v1 (version 2) | ecosystem: Environmental > Aquatic > Thermal springs > Hot...
ACTTAACAGCAAGCCCCCTACCACCCACGAAGGACACGAGGATTGATGGATCTATGTCCTGTATCCAATACCTACCCGAGCTTAAGTCAACCCTAAGCAACCTACCAGCCCAACCCCTCACAACTAAGGATAACCCAACCAGTATTTATAACTGCCGCCACCCCGTAAACGGTGACATTTCACCACCAGCCACTTCTCCACCATACCTGATCCCCACCTCACCGCCCAGCACCCATCACTGAAACTTCCCACCCAACCCACAGTACAACCCATTAAACCAAGGGGCTGTTTCGGTTTTCGTGATTATTCGTAGGGTTTGTTACCGTTGGTGGTGAGACGATGGGTTTATTAACCTAACCTTAGCGCCTTTATTAGTTACCCTGGGTTTCCGAGACCCGTAGGGCTGGGAAGCCCCGGCGACGGGTGGGGAGCCGCTACGGTGAGGGGGCCCAGGGAGACCGTCGAGAAGGAGACGGCGGGAAAACCGCTAAAACCCGCCGCCTCCAGAGAGACGGCTTACCCTCACTGTTAACCACAACCACGGCCCTAACCCCCCTCTCAACCATCCTGTCAATGACTATCCTGAGGTTGTCGCTGCACGTAACCGTTAGTGGCTTAGCGTACTCACTAATACTCATCACGTTGTTGTTAAGCTTAACTCTAATCAATGGGTTAACGCCGGTTGTTGGCTTAACCACGGTCCTTACTAGGAGTGGTGTAACCACTGAGTTTACGGTTATGGCTAGGGTTAGGTATGAGTAGGTTAACCTGGTTATTAGGCCTGCGGTGAGTAGTGCCAGCAGTAGCGATACGTCAACACCACCCTTAGTTGACGTGCCTAGGCCGTTGATTATGGGGCTGCTCCCAACCACCATTGATGCTAAGGCACCCGCGGCCACCTTAGATGAGAGGAGGATTAGGGCGATTAATAGGCTAGTCATTAGTAAATCTGGGCTTAACCTTACGAAGTATAGCCCTATGCTCACGAAGAAGAGGGGTTCGAAGAAGCCATACGTGAAGCCGTGTAGCTTCTCGAGGAGTTCAGGCCTATCCTTGAGGTAATCCCTAAGCAGTATGCCTAGGAACAACGCCGCCATGGCGGGGTTGAAGTTGACCGCCTCGGCTAGGAACGATATGACCAGGACTAGGAATATGGCTGCCGCGAACTCAACCTCCCTAGCCTTAACGTAACCCTCAACCCAACTCAAGGGCCCTCGAAACCCACCTACCCACAGTGAATATGGCAGCTATGAGCACCGCAATCCCAATCAACGTAAGTAGCGAACCACCCAGCCTAACAGTGACTAGTATCGCGAAGGCCACCACGGAGGCGGCCTCCACTAGGGCACCCTGCCTAAAGAGCATGTTGCCAAGTTCAGTCCTAGACAGGTTAATATCCATCAACAGCCTGGCCAAGGGCCCAACACTAGTCATGATAAGGGGTATGGCTAAGAGCGGCGTGACATTGACGTTAAGCGCCCTGAGGGAAAGGTAAATGAGGGTGAAGGGCAACGCCAACTCAACGGCTGCAGCGGCGGTAACCCTGGCGTTTAAGCTACCCCCAACCTCAAACTCCTCAGCGCCTGATAGGAAGAGCAGCAGTGTTATCCCCAGTAGTGATATGAATTGAATGATAGAATTAACCTTAACGAACCCAAGAACTCCATTGCCAAGCACCACACTAGCCACCACAGCCCCAACGAACGGCACAAGCCTAATCCTTGAGAACGATTCCTCAAGTAACTTAGCCAAAATAAGCATCACGCCCAGGTACAGCAGAGTTAACGTAACCCCGTTCACGGCAAGGCTAGGCGGCATGGCCTATTATCCCTTATCCCTAGGTGAATTCGCAAGCACCACTACCTGTTTAAGGCGAATTTGAACTCATCCTTATTGGGTAAGTACTGCCTGTGGGCCAAATCCATGCAGCTTACTTTGCGTTCACCAGTAGCCCATGTGGCTTGTAATTAAGGCTTCCATGGTTTCAATTCATTCAGGTTTAGGGTCTTAATTAAGCGTTGCTGGGCATGAACTCTTACTTACTGATGGTTATTAGGCTTTCTGGAGTACCTCCTCCAGCGTTATCCTCTCCCTCCTACTCTCTATTAACCAAACCCCCAATTCCCTAGCCCTCTGCTCCGCCGTTGGGTCCACCACCAATGCGTAGATGACCGGCACCAGCCTACCTGATACCTTGCCTGGCCAACCACGCTGAAGCCCCTGAACCCTGTTAAACACACTACTCACTATATTGGCGCTTATCCTAACCTTAGCCTCACCGACTACTGTTATTGAACCAGCGTTGCAATATATGTCGAACTCATAGGATTTGTTAACCCATAGGCGCTCCGCCGTGCAGCTATAGCCCCTCTGCCTAAGGAAGTACGAAACCCAATCACGGGCCGAGTCCTCAAGGTCAACAGTGAGCCTTTGAAGGGTTGTGGCTATATCCTTAACGTTCCTCTTAATCCCCCTGACATCGTTCTTAAGGTCCTTAAACTCATCCTCAAGTTTAGCAACCCTACCCTCAAGGCTTGTCATCCTGTTATCAAGGTTTGCGACCTTACTCTCGAGATTAGTCATTCTATTCTCAAGACCGGTCATTCTATTTTCGAGATTAGTCATTCTACCCTCGAGGCTAGTCATTCTGCTCTCGAGTCCTATGACCTTGCTATCAAGCCCTGCAGTTTTATTTTCAAGTCCCGTAATCCTATTTTCAATGCCTACAACCTTGTTTTCAACTCCTATAATCCTCTCCTCGATGCGTTTAATATCTTCCTTTGTAGCCACGTTTAGTGGTACCGTAATTACACCAGCAATAGTCTCGGCTAACCTTAGCTTGGCTTCTGGGTTTTTGGTGAGGAGCTCAGTAATAGCCTCAATAACCCTCCCATCGCTCCTTAATGCATCAAGGAAGAGATCCCTAATGAAGGCTGGGTCACCGGTGGCGATTTCCCTTAAAACTCTCTTAACAGTCTCAACATCCACGACAAAAACGGCACCTTAATGATTAAAAACCTAACGCTAATCCCCTTAACGTTTCCTTCACCAAACAGTAGTTATCGGTGCTTAACGTGGCTTTTGATCACCACTGGGATGGTTACGTGTTGTTAATGCCTGCGGCACTTAGTGGTTGGTTTCATCGGGTTTGGGCTGGTAGAGTAGTGATAATATTAATATTAACATCGTTGAGGTTGATGCTGCAGCTTTTATCCCCTCATTGACAACCAGCGGGGTGTGGATCTGTCAAAATTTGGTCTGTCAGAGTCGTGGTGATATTAATATTATCACGACACTCTGTCACTCCAAAACTCAACGTTGCTTAAACGCTCGTAGCAATCTAACAAGTTCAACATAGCCCTAAACATCAGGGCCTATGAGCTAGTATTAAGATTATCACTATTCTGACGGTCCAAACTCTATGAAACTGCCCAGTCCGTGGTTCATGGATTAAGGATTAGGTGCATGCCTTAAATTATTCAACGGAATGCGCAATGCTAGTACTAATATTATCACGGCTTTGACCGCCCAAAGTTTAACAAGTCCATGCACTTTAGGTGACTGGTGATTAGGGTTGCATTACTGTACTGATCCTAATATTATCGCTACTCTACCACTCCAAAACCCGATGAGGCTGGTTGGACTACCAGCCGTCTCTCTGGAGGCGGCGGTTGATCCGCCGTCTCCTTCTCGACGGTCTCCCTGGGGCCGCTCACCGTAGTGGCTCCCTCCCTGTCGCTGGGGGTTCCTTGCCTCTGCGGGTCTTGGGTTCCTTTGTGGATTACTTAACAATTAGGTTGCCGTTTAATGTTGATGGTGGTGTGGCTGGTGAGTTGCTGTCAACGGCTTGGTTGTTTAAGATCACTACGTATAGGGTGCTGGCAGTAGTTAAACAGCAACAAATCTTACCTGGTACTAGGATTGGTTGGAAGGGTATGTTTAGGAGCATTGCCTATGGGGTTGTTCCGAATAGGAGGTACGCTGACGGTGCAGTGACACTGGTGATGGGTGTTTACGAGTCTTGTAGAGCATTGGGCATTGACTTTAGGAGTATCGAATTATCTGATTGGTTGATGTTTCAACAAAGCGAGTTAGAGTACCCTGCCAAAAGTATCACCCTAAAGCCCAATTACGAGTTCCACGTCACCACGGTTAGGTACAATGGATCAACTGGTAGGGTTGTCCTCAAACCCACAATACCCAAGATTTACAAGGCATTACTCGATGCCATCATTACAGGGCGTGTTGAGTACATGGGAAGAGTCGTGATTGATGGTGTTGGTGTTAGGAATAACCAACTGTGGGTTCGTGGTGAAATACACGTAGCAATACCAATGGATGCTTATTATGAGCACATGACTAAGCATAGGCGTAATGCCGGCAAACTCGTTGGTGGCGTTGACGTTAATACCGATAGGATTAACCTGGCGATTATTGGTGAGGATAGCGAACTCATTGACCATAGGACTTTTTGGTTTAGTGAGGTGACTGCAAGAGGCTTTCCCAAGCACAGGGCTTGGAGTATCATTGGTATGAAGATTCATGAGATGCTTGATTACGCTTACCACCACGGCGTTAAGACACTGTTCCTGGAGAATCCGGGAGTCCTTGGTAGGTTAAAGTTGGTGTGGGTTAGGAGTGGCGATAGGAAGCATGAGAATTATAACCACAAGGTCTCAATATTTAGAAGCACAATCATCGAGAAGATAGCCATGAAGGCACCACTGTACTCAATTAGGCTCGGTTACGTAAACCCAAGGGGAACAACAAACTCAACAAAACACGACGAACTAATGAATAAATACGGGCTGGACAGAACAGCATCAGCATACCTAACAGCCCTAAAAAGCTTAAACACCAATAAATTATGAGTAACCGCAAATAATAATGAAGACAGAAACAGCCCTCGGGTACTTAACCATGCAGCAGCTGCTTGAAATAGACCCAGCCACCTATGGGGTAACCCCGGCCTGTGACCTACCGTTAAACGAATTAACCACGGTAACAACCAAGGCTAGGATTATCGACGTTTTGAGGAGGTTTAGGGGGTTTGAGGACTCAGTCATCGGTGTTGTTAATAATGACGGTGTGCTGGTGGCGACGATATACGAGAGGGAGTTGCTTAGGTTACTAATAACTGTTTAATTTTGAACCAAGCCTTTAATCACCGGGTTTAAACTGGGGTTAGTCACTTGACCCGCTGGTGCCTTCCTCGCCTGTCTTAGATTCCTCACCACCCTTACCCTTGCCGCTTGTGGATGACTTGGTTTGCCCTGCCGCTATTATATCATCTATCCTGAGCACCATTATGGCCGCCTCTGTGGCGCTTCTCATGACCTGCATCTTGACTATTAACGGATCCCACACGTTAAGTTCACTCATCCTGGCTATCTTCCCACTCAACACGTCGATACCAGCGTCAAGCTCACCCTTATCGTGCCTGCTCCTAAGCTCCGCTATGGCGTCCACTGGGTCTAGGCCGGCTGTTAGGGCTAGTATCTCCGGTATCTTCTCAACGGCCTCGGCGTACCTCATAACGGCCAGCTGCTCCTTGCCCGGTAGCTTCCTACCCCACTCCCTAAGCCTCTTAGCAACCTCAATCTCGAAGGCACCTCCGCCGGGTACTATCCTCGGGTCCCTGAATAGGTCCCTTGTGACGTGGAGGGCATCGTTTATGGACCTCTCAGCTTCGTCCAGGACTCTGTCAGCTGCACCCCTAATCAGTATTGTGACTGCCCTTGGGTTGGGGCACTGCTCAACGAACACCATCTTCTCCTCCCCAACCTTCCTCTCCTCCACAAGCCCAGCCGTTCCAAGGTCCTCTGGCCTTAGGTCCTTTATGCTTGTGGCTATCCTGGCACCCGTGGCCTTGGCCAGCTTCTCAATGTCACTCCTCTTAACCCTCCTAACAGCCATAATACCAGCCTTAGCTAGGAAGTGCTGCGCCGTTTCGTCAATACCCTTCTGGGTTATCACAACGTTGGCGCCTATCTCCTTCAGCTTGTCGACGTAACCCTTAAGTATGTTAGCCTCCTCCTCAAGGTACGCCTTAATCTGCTGAGGTGAGGAGACCGATATCTTAGTGGTCCACTCCGGCTTCTCAATCTCCAGTGGGGCATCCAGGACAGCGATCTTAGCGTTCACAACCCTCTTCGGCATGCCTGGGTGGACAACCTCCTTATCCAGCACAATGCCCTGTATGAACTGGGTCTCGTAGAGGCTCTGGCCCTTCTTCTTCTCAACCTTAACCCAATCCAAGTCTAGGCTGTACTTGCCATTAGCCTGCTCAGCGGCTGTGTATGAGGCGTCAACCGTTATCTTGGCTAGGTAGTCCCTTGCCTCGGAAACCACCTTACTGCTGAGCGAATTAGCCACTATCTTAGCCACCTCATCCCTGTTATTCAGGTTAACTGGACTAACCAGGTTAGGTATGTCGGGTATTGTTGAGTTTATGAAGTCGAGGGCCTTCTTGAAGCCGTCTATGATTATGGTTGGGTGTATGCCCTCGTCGAGCAGCATCTCGGCCTGTTCAAGTAGCTTACCGGCCAGGACAACCACCGTGGTTGTGCCATCACCAACCTCCGCGTCCTGGGCCTTAGCCACCTCAACCAGTAACTTGGCGGCTGGGTGCTGAACCTCCATCTCCTTCAGTATTGTTGCCCCATCACCCGTTATGGTAACATCGCCGAAGGCGTCAATGAGCAGCTTATCCATGCCCCTTGGCCCAAGGCTTGTTTGAAGTATCTCAGTTATCACCTTGGCGGCCATTATGTTACTCCTCCTTGCATCAGAGCCCGTTGTCCTTGAACTACCCTCCTTAAGTATGGCTACTGGAACACCACCTCTTGGTTGTTGCTGGGATGACATATGCATCCCTAAAACCCGCTTCTATATAAACCTTTCCCTAAGTAACGTAGCCTCAACGGTTAACCTCCAACAAACCTCAAGTAACCGCCATGTCGGGCACTAACGCTTGAATGCCCCTATCTCTCTAACAATTTTAGACCTAGTTTACTGTTTCTAAATGAGTTAAAGAAGTTTGATAGCCTTCATGACCTCAAGGGTCAGTACTGTTATCCCAGCGGCACCCCTAACCAGGTTATCGCCTAGGGCAACCATCCTAACCACCCTACCTGATGTTGATAACCTACCCACAGTCACAGCCATGTGATCCAGGTCCTTGGCTGGCTGGGGTGCGTCCTGCCTATCAAGGACTATTATTGGCCTGGGTGGGGCGGTGGGTAGGTTTGCCTCCTGGGGTAGTGACCTAAAGCCCGATAAGGCCTGCTTAACCTCACCAACGTCATACTCCCTATCCATTACGGCGAATATTGAGGCCATGTGGCCGTACCTAACCGGAACCCTAATTGAAGTCACCCTAACTGGCCTACCCCACGGCGTGAACTCGCCCCTACCCATAGCACCAAGCATCTTATTGGACTCGGCGGCTATCTTATCCTCCTCACCCTTAATGAAGGGTATCACGTTACCCTCTATGGCTAGGTAGGATAAGCCTAAGTAACCTGCCCCTGAGACTGCTTGCAGTGTAGTTATGTAAAGTTCCCTTATGTGGTCGGCTAGGGGTTTTATGGCTAGGGTTATTATTGCTGAGGTGCAGTTGGGGTTCTTAACAAGCCAGGGGCCCTTAAGGTCCCTTAGAACCTCCAGGTGCTGCCAATTAACCTCGGGGTTTATCAGGGGTACGTTTGGGTCCATCCTCCTTGGGGATGCGTTAGATATTACGTTTAAACCAGCCTCAAGGAGCCTTGCCTCAACGGGCTCAGCAACCTCGTTGGGCAATGCCGATAACACAACGTCAACATTCCTGTGGTCCGCTGGGTCTGTTGAAACAAGCCTAATACCCCTGGCGTACTCGGGTACGTCACCTTCTATGAACCACTTAACCACGTCACCGTACCTCTGCCCAACCTTACCCGGCGACGCTGATAGGGCAGCCACCTCTATGAATGGGTGGTTGGCCAGTAGCTTAACCATCCACTGCCCCACGAGCCCCGTTGAGCCAAGTATGGAAACCCTCACCTTATCCATGAAACCACCCACCTGTGCAGTTCCTTAGCCAACTTAACCGCCACGTCCTGGTCCTTGACTATTGAGGTTACTGCATTACCCTCAGTGTCGTTGATTACGTCGATTGGCCCGTAGCTGTCTATTATTAGGTAAACCTCCCTCCTGAACTCATCTAGCCCCATGACGCAGCCGACCACGGTGACGGCGTAGCCGCTCTTGAGACTGACGAGACCTATTGAACCAGCCTCCGATATTGAAACCAGTTTAGGTGTGTTAATGCATTTGGACATTATTAACGTACCACTGCTTGACCATGGGTTAGTGACCACGACGTGGACGTCACTATCTATTAGTGGCTTAAAGGTGCCTGGGTGGAACTTCTTGGCGCCCGTGAGTGAGGCCACGTAGGCCTCCTCATGGGTTAGGCTTGGTATGAGCCTTGCATCGTTTATTATCCTAGGGTCACCAGTCATTATCCCCTCAACGTCCGTGTAGAAGATTAGTCTAGGGGCGTTTAGGTATGATGCTATTAGGGATGCCGTGTAGTCGCTCCCACCCCTACCCAGTGAGGTTAACCTACCGTTTAAGCTTATGCCTAGGAAGCCTGGGACAATCACCACGCTCCTCCTTGACAGGGCCCAAGTTAACCTATGCCTAACGTAGTGTGAACTAACCCCAAGCACCGATGCCCTACCCCAATCCTCATTTGTCACAATCCCCGCATCATAAACTGCACCAGCGTCGACGCCGAGGCTGTTGTAAAGCGCCGCCTCGGCTAGCATTGTGGATAATAATTCACCGTGCACGATTACGTAATCCCTCGCCCAAAGCTCCCTAATGCTGACCAGCCCCTTAAGCCTAGCCCCAATCCCCTCAATCACGCTACCCAGCTTGCCTAAGCTAAGTCTCTGTGCCTCAGTTAGGTAGGGTTGGATGGCGTCTTCAATGAGCCTTGGTTCACCCTCGTCATAGGCCCTTATCAGTGTATCCGTAACACCCTTCATTGCTGATACGACTATCACCAGTTTACCATCATCGGCGAGGTGCCTCTCAACAACCTTACCCAGGACCTTATCAACCTCACCTGGCCTAAGCAGTGAACCGCCAACCTTAGCCACAGTGACGTTTAGTGTCCTTGGCATGTTTCCCGCATTTCCCACCACATCATATATAGCCCTTGCATTGGCTCTCTTTTAAACATTACCCCCTAATTAACCTATTTTCACCTGAACAGGGCTTACTTACCATCACAATTGAAATACCTAGTCACTGGACTAACCGTAATCTTCACTAACCGTCAACTACGACTCAACTTTGTAAAGGCCATGATACCCCAGTAACGGTTACATGATGATTAAATTGGCTTTATGAAAGTGGAGGGAGCTTTTAACTTTCCTCAGCCTTAGCCTTCTCCTCCTTGGCGTACTTCCCCATTATCTTAGCCTTAACCTCCTCGAAATGCTTAACTATGTTTTCAGGCTCCAACCCCTTGGCTAGGTACTTGGAGAACCTAGCCTTATACAGATCTGGGTTACTCTGCTTTAGGTTTGATGCGTACTGTGCTATGTGTTCACCACTTACCCTATCATCATCCGGTAGGACATCCTCGCCGTGGGGTACCTCAAGCCCAGCGTCAACGGCACCCTTAACCACTGCGAATAACCTACCACCGGCGGTGGCCCTATGTAGCCCTATGTCTAGGACTGCCAGCTTAACCCCCTTGGCTAATGCCCTGTAGCCCACCAGTAGCCCCACTAGGTAGGCGGCTGATGTGTTGCCGGTTCCCCCAAGCCAACCAAACTTCTTGGCTAACTCCCTACTGCTGGCCTGGGCAACGGTGAAGTCACCCTGGGGTGCGGACACCACTACCTGTGCCGTCACGTACCTGTTGCTGAACCTAACCACCAGTCTCGGCTTACCGCTCATTACCATTATCCTCCTCTTATAGTAGTCCGTCTTGCCCTCCCTCCTCCTCCTGAACTTGACCTTATACCTGCCGCTCTTCGCCATTAGGAGCCACCCCTGAAGGCTGCCTTAATCTTATCCTCCGTTACAATGCCGTTTTGAATCATGTAAGTCCTTAGGTGGGCTAGGGATTCGAAGTAGCCTCCCTTAGCCATCCTGTATAGGTTCCTCCAAGTGGCCTTGTCGATGATGCCCCTATGCTTAAGGGTGTTCAGGAACCTCCTGATTTTCCTTATCTTAGGCACCCAGGTCTCCTTACCAACAGCCCCCCTAGCCTTCCTAGTGCCCTTCCTACTCCCCCTACCCCTCCTCCTACCGGCCCTCCTCTTCTCATGCTTAACCCTCCACCTACCCCTACTGTTACCCTTCTTCGGCTTAACCTCGATTAGGCCGTCCTTAAGCAGGCTTTTAACGTCATTCCTGGTTATGGCCTCCTCAAGCTGCTCAAGGGCCTCCTGCTTTATGACAACCCTCGACTTGGGTACATTGAGTAACCTGGCTACCGTCTCCCTCAAGTCCATTTAGGTCACCTCCCTGATGGCCTCCCTGGTCTTGTTATCAAGGTTAAGCACCTTAATACCCCTCCTCACCGCCTCCCTAATAATCTCAATCCTCTTCCTAACCCCAACAGTTGAGGCTATCCTAATGGCCTGCCTACTTGGATCTACGTTGCGTAGTTCCCTTGGGTTATGCACAATTACCTCCATGAAGCCGCTTGGGTGAATCCCCCTAGCCACCCTGGGCCCCCTATACCCCACGTCAACCATGGGTGGGTAGCCCTTCCTCCTCATCCTAATCTTATTATCAATGCCCTTGGGCCTCCTCCACGGTGAGTCCTCAAGCCTAATCTTATGCTCCTTGTTGTAATACCTAATGAAATCCGGCCTATCCCTACGCATCCTAAGGGATAATTTAAGCGCCTTAAGGACCTCTTGGCTCAGGTTAGGCTTCCTGGCATTAACCTTAACTAACTCATCAAGCAATGTTGGCCTTGCCTCCTCAACCTTGGTCTCAGCGGGCTTAGCCTCAACCTGCCCCTCACCAGCGGTTACCTGGGTCTGTTGTTCGGTAGGCTGCTCGGTAGTAGGCTGAGTAGCGGCAGTAGTCTCCCCCTCTGGCTTGGCTTCACCTACGGCTTGACCCTCACTGCTCAAAGTTGATCAGAGGCGCATAGACTCTGGGTTTTTAAGTCTACTTCAGCCTTGGCGGTTAATGGGGTAGGGTTTATTAAGGTTAGTAACCACAGGGGGTGTGGCGCCACAGGGGGTGTGGTTCACCGAAAGGCCGAGGGAGAGAGCTGAGGAGCTGTTTGATATGAAGAGCGAATTCAATACTGTTAGGGACATGGTGATGAGGGGTAATTGGGTGGTTATACTGGGCCCAAGGATGTCGGGTAAGACAAGCCTGGCCAAGGCAGTCATGAACTCGGTTAACTGGAGGGGCGTTTACGTGGATCTGATTAACATAGGTTCCTTTAGGCGGGCCATTGAGCAAATATACCTATCAACACCGAGGGGTATTAGAGATGAGTTGGCTGAGGCCCTTAAGGCTATTGGGGTTAGGGTCACTACCATATCCATAGACCTAACCCTCACAAGGAGGGTTAAGCCCATCGCCTCCCTAATACTTAACTCACTGTGTAGGGAGAGGACGATCCTAGTCCTCGATGAGGTCCAGGATGTTAGAAACGGAGTTGCGCCATTCCTGGCGCTTCTGCATAACCTATTCAACAGTTGCAGCAACCTCTCGGTAATATTCACAGGCTCAGCCGTAGGGCTAGTTAACCTACTCATCAACCCTAAGCCTGACTCACCACTTTACGGGAGACCACCAGTCCAGGTGCGTCTCAATCCGTGGAGCGAGGGGGATGCATTGGAATACTTGAAACTCGGCCTAACTAACTGCAATACCCCATTCAACGAGGGGGAGTTGAGGGAGGTTTTGAGTGAATTGGGAACCCTGGTTGGTTGGCTGAA
>Ga0081534_100538_pt1 | contig 11966 bp, 12 predicted proteins | sample MonGeyMetagenome_FD_71019 | JGI IMG/M metagenome (GOLD analysis project Ga0081534, IMG submission 71019) | Hypoxic/sulfidic aquatic microbial communities from Monarch Geyser, Yellowstone National Park, USA - MG (SPAdes) v1 (version 2) | ecosystem: Environmental > Aquatic > Thermal springs > Hot...
CTGGAAAAGCACCAAATGGCTAACCACCATAGAATTCACAAAACAATACAGAGACGGATACTGGGAAGCCATGGGATACCACGAAAGAGGCAACGCATACCTAGAAGAAAGATTCAAAGGCACAGGAGAAACCCACACAGGAAAAACAAGGAGAGTCATAGGCTAAACAAACCATTACCAAGGAAATACGATAAATAAAACAAACAACAAATCACTAAATAACCATTGATTACTCACTCCACAAACAAGCCATGGAATACCTAGCACAATACCTAAAACTCTCTGACAAAATACTCAAAATGCAGGTAATGCAATACGACGAGGTCATCGACGGCATAAAAGTCCTAATCAAAATAAGCGACATAAACGGCAACACAACCAAGTACTGCATCGTCAAGTTTAACAACGCACTAGGCAGGGCAGAACCAAACTGCGTGGACAACGAGAAAGACGCACTGAGAATATATAGAGAAACGTATTAATCAGTGTCGGTCATCAATCCAACCACATTACTACCTATGTGATCAATCCCTCATCCTTAAGTACCGATAGAAATCTCGACTTAATGCCCTCCCAAACCTCACATAGTTCATCACCTTCTGCCGGGTCAGCCCTAACCATGTATAGCGACCTACCGTTGCTCAGCGTTATCTTTGCGATACCGTTATTCCTAGCCATAACGTCCCACAGACTACTCGTTGCCCTATCCTCCTCATCATAAACAAACCTCCCATCCAAGTCAGGAAACACTAGGACCCCAAGGTCGGCATTGTACTCGTACATGTACGCCATCACCTTAAACCTACCCGCCGTTATATACGTCGGATTACCCGAGAACTTACACTCAACAACCACAACCTTCCCATTGACAATAGACGTATCCGGCTTACCCCTAATAGCCTGGGCAACATGAGGATCCCCATTGACGTCCTTAATTAGGGACTTCTCCAACGGTTTATTGAATAAAACCACAATCCTCTTATTACCTTTTGTGGGTAACAGTCTCTGTGGTTTCCTTTTTATAACCTTGTAACCGTTTTCCATGAATATACTAAGCAATAATATGTACACGAATATTTCGTAAAGTCTCCAAGCAAGCAAAACCAAGTCATGCTTACTAACCCTAACCTCCCTCCTTTGGGCGACGTACATCGGCTTAATGAGATATTTACTCAATAAGTAAATATTATAAGCCCTAACAAACCACGACGGCGAGTATGGCAAAAACCTCCTTACTTCATAAATTAACTCGCTCTCAGAATATTCAATATTGGACCTTGGCAGCATAATGATTAATCTCCTTAAATTCCTAATTGCACGTTCCAGGGAATTGGCTCTATCCATTAACTCCTTTACAATCTGCATATCACCATTCTTAATTCTCATGCTTGTAATATCATCATAAATGCGCTTCGCCATCCTTAATACACGCTTCGCCATCTCCCTCAATAGGATATACTCAGGCAATTTAGTTGTCGAGAAGTATGTCAATGAAGCATATAACCTACTTGAATACGTATTTATCGTTCTAGCTACATCAACAGGACCCCAAAGCTCCCTATCATAAATCACGCGAAACTCTCTATATCTAACGTGATCATTAAGTGAGACCTTTATCACATATATGAGGTCCCTAACTATTGAGTTGGCTATGAAAATCAATAGGTAACTTTTACTCAACCTATCAACACGAAGCCCCTCATTAGCATGGCCAAGCAGTGCCCTAAGAATTTTCGCTGAACCATGAACCTTATAGTGATAGAGATAATACTTACCAACGAGCATCAATAGATTAGATAATCTCTTACTCTTACGTAGTAAGCTCTGCTTCATAGTGCTAACTCACTGGTCTTCTAACTTAATATTTTTCTTAATATTTTTAACTGCATTATCGAATTTCTTCAATTCATTACCAACAAATATGCCCAATGAGGACTTTAGGTAGTTAAGGAAATATTTCTCAATCACCTCACCCGGATTCGTAGTTGAGGTGATTATATTATCAGCATAAGCATTATTTAATAATTGAATACTAACCTTAACCGAACCTGGAGAAATGCAGAGCTTACTTCTTAATTCTTTACGTAATTGTCCAACAAACTCGGTGATCTTATTACGTACATTGTCAGGTACATTACCACCATAAGTATTGAGAAACATTTCAACATCTTTAGTATTCTCTGGGCATTCAATATTCATTATCATGAATCTTCTAAGTACTGCTTCACCAACCATGAAGAGGTTCCTAACATCGACGACATTCATAGTACCAATAATTCTTATTCGCCTCAGCGGTTCAACCCCGTATTTACTATAGTATTCAATGAAAACCTTAGCTTCCTTATCCACACTGTCACCATAATTCTTTATTTCCTCAATAAGACTACTGGGTATATCCCAATCCTCTGGGTTGGGCGACGTGAATATTGCGAAGAAGTCCCCAAAGGCCTTATCGACATCGGCCCTATTGAACTCATCAATAATGAGGAAGACGAGCCTACCGGGGTTATTAGCCGCCAGATTGTAGGCATGAATAATAAAGCCAGAACTCCACATAACGGAACCTTCCCGAATAGTCTCACCACCAATAACATCCCTCCTAAACCAAAGCGCATTCGCAACCTTAATGATAGGGGGAACATCACTCAAGGCCCTAGCAACCGCCCTGGCAAGGCTAGTCTTACCAACACCAGGCGGACCAACAAGCATGACATTACCGATCTTAGCAGCATTAACTACATCACGAATCAAACCCTCATCAAGGAACACGAACATGTTGAGCGGCCTTGGAGGGACCCGCCCATAGAACTCTATCATGGCCCTAACCTCATCATTATCATTCAGGATGGAAAGTATCTCAGACCAATTACTACGCAGGAGATCCTCCCTGGTAAAGCAGGTATTGTCCCGACTCGGCAACTCGACCTTGACAGGCCTACGGAGATTACTCCTAAACAAATCAGCAAGCTCCCGATCAGAAAGATCCTGTCTCATATCGACGTCAATAAGTAGTTTCCTAATACCAGGGTCGATCCACAAAACCCTCATCCTCCACCTAATCACCCAATACCCCTTATCCTCCCTCCAATACCTAAAATTCCTAAACGCATCGAGGGTTATGTCCGTAACCAACCCAAAACCAATAACACCAATGCCAGTAACATAAAACAAACCAATGACAGGCCTAGCCTCATTAATCCCCTTCAACACCAAAGTAGTACCACCACCCTCAGCCTCACTCTTGATTAATAGGGCATTAGCGTAACGATCAACAAGGCTCCTAAACGGAAAACCAACATCACTACTAATCCCTTTAATATTGTCAGGACCACTTGCCCTATCGCCCCAAAGGGCATAACCAACCTCACCATACAACGAATACATCAAGGACCAAAACCAATGCTCAGCATTGCCAGGAAAGACACACAAGTACGGCGGCTCCCTCTGCCCACGAACCCACTCAATAACCCTACCCAAATCCTCAAAACCCACAAACGGACCCCTATAAACAAACCAAGAACTCATTCCAGTTAGATTCGAAAATCCCAATTTAATATTTTGTATCCTTTTATTTTTAAATAGAACGTGAACTCAACATCGCGACAACAGACACAAACACCCCTAGAACATACCACTAATGATTAGCCTGGACGGATCAGACACACTCATTAATGAGTTAGCTAAGGTGCTGAACCTAACGAGTAAGGACAAACTACGGCGTTATCATCACACATGACTGGTAAAGGTTTAGGCTTAGTTAGCGATATATTTTGCATTGTTTAGATCTTTATTGCGAATTCTATGGCGAATGTGGATTTAACGAAGATGAGTAAATTGCCTAATACGGCTGAGGTTTTATCGTGGATAGTGATTGCCTTAGCGATTATTGGTTGCGGTCTATCGATATCTACGGACTTCCTCCCACACGAAATCGCTTCATACACGCTCTCCGCATCTTTATCTTTGTTTATATTGGCGTTTATTCTCTGGCTCTGGGCTGGCCATAAATTTGTGGAAGTGTATCATGAGCTCCTATTCGCATCATTAAGGTATCCCTACCGGACTCGATAATTAAAGGAACAATCATTTCGTTTGCAAATTATTTCGCATATGCCCCATTTATTACATCCCGCTCTTCATAGGCCTTCTAAACATCGCTTTCTACGGATCAACGAGGGCAATAATATTGCCGCCACAGCCATCATCAGTGCCATTGCAGCCGTTCGTGAGCACCTTAACTGTGGCGATACCAGTAACCGTATCGATGATCCTGGGGTTGAGCAAGTGGTATAGCGATTCAATATTAAGCAATCCCTTGTGCGTAATCCAACTGCAGGATGCTCTTAAGGAGAACCTTAAGGGCAATAGGGGGTGGTTACTAGCGTTTTCCATCAGTACATTATTCTTCTTTGCACTCTCACCCACCCTCATATCTACGACGTTAACGCCGAAAACCGACGTTCCAACAATATTCTGGGCATCGTTTATTTTAGGCGTAACCCTCGGCCTACTAGCAAGCGCTATACATTCCTTAATATTAAATATAACGATAAGTGACGTTATGTACCTATATTGTTCAATGGAAATGCTCAAGAGGGAACTAGCAGGGCAAGGAGGGCGGTGCATCGGTGCTCAAGGGGCAGAGACGCGATAAGCTTATTAAAATAAGACAGAAGTTAAGGTGAGTTATGGCTAAGTGTCTCGTTTATTATGGTGAGGGTAGGGCTAGTTCATGGATTGGTGATGCCGCAGGTGAGGTCCTAGCCAACAAGCTTAAGGATGAAGGTTTTGACATTGTCAATGCCGTTGAATTAAGGCAGAAGCTGGAGGATGCCGTGAGGAAGAACGAGGCAGAGAAATACGTAGTTATCTTCGCTAGGGATGTGGTGCCTCACGATGTATTTGATATCGTTAATAAGGATACACCGCAATTACCACAGACGATGTTCGTTAACCCAAGATCGGATATTCCGCCTGATACCCTCTACGCCGAGACCCTTCTCGTTAAGTTCCTCCATAGGGGTGGTAACATTGTTTGGCTTGGCGATGTACCATTCTGGTACGTGACAAACCCGCAGAAACCAATGGAAACGCTTCAGTTGTGGATTTGGCCACACGTAAATTTCTTCGCAGTATTAGGCGTGGTCCAGGTCTTCAGTAATATCCCGCAATCAACGTATGAGGACTTAGCGGAGCTGGATACGTGGCTTTCAAAAAGGCCCGTATTAGTCTCCCCAAAAATAATAATTAACGCTGACAAAGTTAATGAAGGCGCGGTTAGTGATTGCAAGAGAAGGAATGGATTCATACCGTTAGCTAAGACATTTGTTTTGAATGGGACAGTGGTATCCTGGTTAATCAAGCTTCCTGATGGTTCTACATACAATATGATTGAACCACTGGGCAGAGAACTCCAAATTTCGATGAGGGCTTCAAGACTAGCCACAGAGCTTGAATTAATGGGCAATGTATACATACCAATAATCTTAAAAATTCCAACCCTAGCCCGAGTAGGTGTTAAATATAAGCGTGTTGCTGAGAAGAAAGAGCAAGAAATAACGGTTTCACAACAACCCTTAGGGCCCATTTCAGGATTCTTCGAGGCGTACTCAGCATGGATTAAGTGCGTTGGTAGGGGCCTATTAATTAGGCTTTGGGACTACAAAATAAGGCTTGATAGGGATGGGAATGCGACCGTGACTGAGGAGGAGATAAGGGGCATGGCTGGGAAGATTAGGAATTTATTAGAGAAGCTTGGTATTAAATGCAAGAGTAAACCCTAACATTATCTTTAACCAATCGGGTTTAAATTCAATTAACAATACCACGCAATTAATGCCAGAAAGCCAGGGCAAAACAGACCCCCAAAACACCAAGAAAGCCTCACCAAAAAGAGACAGCGAAAACCTGAAAGCTAGGGGTATACTGGGCTCCGTGCGGTGCTTATGGGATTACTTAGAGGGCATCGCGGAAAAGAGGTGGGAAAGCCCCATCACTAAGCTCGGTAAAATATACCTTAAACTATATAATAAATTATATAAACCATTAATGTTCGCTCTTCTATTGTTTTCTGTTATTTTTATTATTATCCTTTTTCTTAAATTAACGGAATTAATAAAAATATTCATAATAATAGATTTTATACTTATAATTATATTTGCGATCATATTCGCAATTATGTTTTATATTGCATTTATTGAAGATGCACTTTATCATATCATTCCAATATTTGGTCTTAAGGGGTTAGCTAGGATATTGCCAGCCCTGATCGACGAACTTAAGGGCAAGCTCCCCAAGGATGTTGAGGAGAACGCCCAGGAATACGTCGAGAATTACTCATGCATGAAACGCTTCAGAGGTAATGCCACTGAAGCGCTTAGTAGGATTAGCCAAAGCACCTTCTTACTAATGTGGATTAATTTTATCTTACTATCATTTATAACATTATCATTTATAATATTATTTGTAATAAATCCAATTCTAATAATTCTACATTATCTATTAGGATTGAAGACATCATCGATATCGATAACAGGCATTGAAAGTGCAGTTACCAAGACTATCAAGGCTGTTGATGAGATCGCCTTATGGGTTCTCGGCGTTGCCCTCTCCATAATCATAGGCCTCTCCCTCTTCAGTAGCCAGGCTAAGTTTGATGTAAATGTCCTGCGTTTTGTCTATGACGTGAAGTTTACGGTTGTTGAGTGGATCGTAGTCGCTATGTTTCTGATCATAACATCGGTCATAACATCGGTGATGGTACCGCTCATAGCTGTCCTCATCATGGTACCCGCAATCACTGCATTCATCATAAGCATCACCGTTTATATAATACTGGCTTCCACAGTAATCGACTACATGCAATTGCCAAGGAACAACCAAGGAGAGAACTAGAGTCCATGGAGTTAGGGCCTCGGGGGCCTTAGGTCTCATGTTTAGATTATTGTGAGGTGTGCCGTTAGTCCGAGGGTTGATAAGCTCGATTAATCCATTATGTATCATTACTGTTGTGATGTCTAAGATTTTAATCTTAGACGTTATGAACGTATTTTAAGTAAAACACACTAGTTGACACTGGACTCTCCGTATTATCAATCAAAGGCATGCCCTAGGCCTTCGGGTTCATCCCATACGATTTGACGGGACCCATATTTACAACATGTAGAAACTACCTCTCTTTAGGGGGGTCTCGAATCACCAGCACTGCTCCGCTGCTCACCTTGTTTCTTAGCAAGTGGGCATGAGCACTCATAGTGGTACTGAATAGCCCATAACGTAGACGCATAGGGAACGGCACCAAGAATAGCGGCAAGAGCCAGTAGCGATTCGTAATTGGATGCAACAGAGTTAATCGAAGAGATTGGATTAAGATTAGAGATCAGGGTGAAGCAGGTGCTTGGTAGATAAGCATTGGTTATTATAAAAACCATTAACGTGAAGAGAGACACCGCTACAATACTCGCAACAAGGGGATACACAAAGGGCCCACGGACCATATCCTCACGGGATACGAAGAATTCAGCAATAATTACCAAGAACGTAGTAACAATCATCAAAACAAGCGAGAGATACTCATTAGAAGTAATGAGGAAAATAAGCGAGAAGTAAATGATTAAACTAAAGGTAACTAGGTAAAGTAAAAACCATCTAAAAAAGTGAACCCAGAAGAACCAATTCTGCATTATGTTTCTGCATAAATCATTCCTAATAATGTTCATGCATACGAAGTTCCTTAAGATAAAAATAGTCATAAAGGGTAAGAGGATAAAAAATGCGAGAATCATTACTAATTCCACGAAGAAAATAAAAACGTTAGATATCCTTGAGAAATATTGTACATTAGATGTGAGAATCTGTATTTGTGTTATTACGGAATCTATCATGGTTTTATTAAGTGATATACCAAGTTGATTAAAATATTGAATAAGTGTTTCGCGGACCTTGGTCATATTTGCATAGCTAAGCCACCAGTAATAATTAATTCCATAGCAATGCCGAAGCCAATAAATGGAAAGAAACGTACTTATTGTAACCGGCTCAATCGACAAGATATCTATGGATATAAAAATAATAGGAAATACAATCGAAACAATAATGGTGATTATTAGTAACATTGCTATCGATACAATAGATACGATATTTTGTCTAAGTGCTTCTCTTAATCTTCGTGCAATAAAAAGTATTTCAATAATAGCAAATATTATCACAATACATATTGCTATCTTTAATGATAAAGGTAAAATAAAAGAAAATTTCTCTATTAATGAATAACTAAGATATGCCAAGAACGCAATTGGCATAATGGTCGAAGTTAATAATATGATAGTTTTCCAATTTCTTTGAATCCAGTCATTGATTTGCACTTGAATCCTTCTGACCCATACCCTAAGTCTTAAAGCGTTTTCTCGATTTCCTGCTTCGCCTTGCTCTGTCACGTTGCTTCTTTCTTTATCTGCTTTTTGTGGGCTTTGTTTTATGGGTCTGGTTTGTTCCTTAGTGTCTCTGGGTCTTGTTTGTGGTTGTGAGTTTGTGGTATATTATTAGTAGGGTTGTTGTTGGTATTGGTGGTTTAAACAAGAACTCAGTAGCTAGGTAGGCAGCCGCCAATGTGGGCATGGCGATTGTGGTGATCACCGTAGCCATGTACACCTAGCGAGCGTATTCTTCGAAGCCATTAATCGCCTGGGCAAGTCCCATGCAGATACTGCTGCGGCGTAAATGGCTGCTGCAAGCATGTACTCCGTGTATATTGACGTGCCAATGCTTGGCTTACCACCACCAACCCAGGCAATGGGCGATGTCATGTATGATGAGGCGATGGCTAGGGCGGAGGATTAAGTTAGAAACGACTTACTAAGGATTTCTCTACGCAACACGTACTCCGACGCCCACAGTGCAATGATTACCTCCGCGGTGAGTATTACCGTGGGCACGATAACGGACTCAATGAAGTAGAGCCAGGGTGGGTAGTGGAAAATCAACGACCCGTAGGCATTGAACGGCGAGGTTAACCAAATAATGAACACTTGATAATTAAGGACTGGCCTAAGCCCAGTGGCGTTCACCGACGCCAAATAAATAATGAGCGGTTTCAGTATTATGATTAGCGATGCCCAGTAAAGGGCGGTGTAGACCAGCAACACGGTGAGTAGGGAAGCAACAACAAACCCAAGAGGCACTGCAACAAATAATCCATAAATTTTAAAATAATTTGATACAATTCCTTAGTAATGGATAGGCAGTGTTTAAGGCGGTTGCTTAAGCCTTACTACGAAGCTATTATACTTATGTTGATTGGTTTCGTACCTATGCTCCTTAATTTCATAATCGTTATCCCAACTTCATATATTTCAAAGATACTACTATTATCACTATTTATGTTGGGTTTCTCATGGCTTTCCTATACATGGTTTCTCATGAAACTCATGGTTAAGATTGACCTTGAGAGGGATACATGCTTAATGGATGGAAATAACTTCGGTATTTTAATATTATTAACTATATTTTACTCAATATTGTCATTGTGGGGTTTGTTGAATATTTTGTTTTATCAGGTGTTGAGAGAATATGGGATGAAAATGTTGTTCACCCTTTATTCCATGTTGCTCACTACCACCTTAACCTCGGCCTCGATCATATTCACTCTGGGTAATTGGGTTATATCGAGGCGTGATAGGGAGGATGAGAGACTCATAGCCATTGTTAGGGTTACTAGGAGTCTCTTACTTGTCGTATTCATCGTCGTATTCCCCATCCTACTGTTAACAGCAGACTTTCTCGTTATGCAGCAAATATTCCTCGTTACACTCTTTCTAGCGGGATCCCTTGGCTCAATCATAAGCATGGCGCAGATCCTAGTGCTAATGCACGCACTAATGGATGCACTCAGCGGATCTGCGAAATCTAAAGGTGAAGCTGGGGGTCAGGGAGCTAAAGAAGGGACGGAAAGCGCCTCGAAGCCTCAGTCCTAGTGACTTTATAAGGAGTGAATAAAGCCGTGATTGAAAATCTAAAATAGGAAATTGAATAAGCAGTGTACGTAGTTCTTCCTGTGGTGTTTTTGTGCATTGGTTGTGTATTTCATGGTTTCTTATCTTTAGTTGTTTCCTTATTTCTAGGGTTCTGGAGAGTTTTGTTTCCGCATCCTTTAATTTTATAATGGAGTTTATATTGTGGTATAATGTGATAAGAATCTTAACTAGGGATGACAATATACCATCGATAATAATTAATGGAGCCTGTAATTTATTTAGGACTAAGAAATTCGAGGTCGACATAGCAACAGCATTCGTAAACGTTAACGGCCTGAGGATCATAAAGGACCTACTAATTAACGGCAAGCCCTACCTAGTCACCAGCAACAATAATGCCTACATAGCACTAATAGACCCCTCAAACCTAACGAAGAGAGGGCTCACGATTAATTTTGAGGTCAACATAATGCTCAAGGGCGAAATAACGGATGGTTATTACGAGCAATTACTCAAGATATTCAACACCATATGGAATGCGTCAAGGCCAATAACACAGGGCGATCTGGCACTCATACAGCGGATGAATAAGAAGGTTAGGGACGTAGTAATTAGAAATAAAATAATGCGTACCGAGAACGAAATAATCAAACTACTAGGCATTAACAAGAACACCCTAATTAAATGCAGAAGCGTAAACACAAACGATAGGAAGCAATGCATAAACGCAATCTATAACAAATTAAGGAGGTTTGCGCAGGGCAATGCGCTCCAGGAACAAGCACTTAGAACAGTGGCAAGGAGTACCATTCATGGAATCGACGAACTAGGTAAATTATGCGGCGAAGCACCTTCCGAGTGGTTCCTAGACGTGCCATGCATAATGCTTTACGTAGCTTACCAACTAGGTAATGGTGAGAGAAGCTACAGAACAGGCATAAGCTTCTACGAAGACGTACTAACAAACTCCCTTAATCAAGCTAGGAAAATCAAAGGCATCAAGAACGATGTAATCAATTTCATAATGCAGGAATTAGATAGGGTTCAGAACGATAGAGTGTACAGAAGGCAAGTAATTGAACGAAAAATAGGCGCCGCAACACTACCACTAATCCTAGCCCTACCAAGGAACTGCAACATAATAAGCATATTCAAGGGGGACAGATACGAAAGAGAAGTAACATGCTAACACCCACAACCATCCTTATTCTCGTAGCGCTTATGGGCTTTTTCGTGGTGCTTCGTATTAACCCGTTGGTGGGTTGCCTGCGAATAGAGGCGACATTGGGTGTTTGTTATGTGTTTTGGGTTATTGGGTTTGTTGGATGTGGGTATCGATATGTTAAGTGGTATTTATGAATTCTTTCAATTTGTTGATTAGCTTGAGTGCGCAATCTCCATGTTTTTCAAAATCCTCCTTGTCCATGAAGTTGTGGTAGAAGTTGGTGTGTAGTCCCTCAGCCATTCTAAGGCAGGTTAATAATTCTGCGTCACCGGTTTCCTTGAATAGGTTCTTCACTATTATGTAGTAGTCCCTGTGGTTTTCGTGTTTCCAGCCTCTGGTTTCGGCGATTGCGTTTAGCAGTGAAGTGACTGCGCCCCAGAGTTTCTCGCCGGCTTGGATTAAGTCACCCTTGGCGTATTCCTCCTTGGCCTCTTTAAAAAGCTTCTCGTGGAGTCTCAGGTAGGTGCTTATATCCTCCTTTGGGTTTGGCGTTGTTGATGCTAGTTGGGGTTGTGCAGGATTCATAGTGCGTTACCCTTCGATTAGTTTCCAGGCGTCCATAGTTATTATTGAATTCCTGTAAATAATTTTTCGCCAACTATCCACGAGGTGTTCTTTGACCTAAGGGTTAGTTTTTTATTTTCCTGTCCTGCTTTTGTTTCTTTGTGCTTGTTGATGGTGTTGTTGATGTGGTTCATGCCTTTAGGGTTTTTGTTAGTGAGGCGTCTGGTCTGTTGGATAGGCTTGGTGGACTAACCAACCTAACCATT
>Ga0081534_100539_pt1 | contig 11946 bp, 12 predicted proteins | sample MonGeyMetagenome_FD_71019 | JGI IMG/M metagenome (GOLD analysis project Ga0081534, IMG submission 71019) | Hypoxic/sulfidic aquatic microbial communities from Monarch Geyser, Yellowstone National Park, USA - MG (SPAdes) v1 (version 2) | ecosystem: Environmental > Aquatic > Thermal springs > Hot...
TGCTGTTGCCTGCTCAATCAATGCCATGTATTTCACGTAATCAATGACTGCCAGCCCACCACCAATGAGTATTGGCGGTATTAATGTTAAGATTATTGTTGCAACACCCCACAATGCCTTGGATGCCCTTGATGTTGCCACGCTGATTAGTACTGCGTATGTGCCGATGAGCATCACGTAGGCAATGATTACCATGATTAGTGCTGGTATTGCCAACCTAGCCAGTAGTAGGGCGAAACCAATGACGAATGCGATAACCATTGTTATCGGCACAAAGCCCCTACTCAATTTACCCAAAACCAAAACAACACCGAGGTATGTGTACAAAGCAAGCATCAAAGCCACAACAACGACTCCAGCCCTGACCATGTTACCAGGAGTGTAAAGCAACCAATACGGGAGGGATATTGGTGTTACCGTCAATACGGAACTCAGTAGGAGCCAGAGGGATGAAGCAAAACTCACGAGCACAAAACCAACGTAGAACCAAAACAGTGACCTAACCATCAAACAAAAACCAAGAGAGAGGAATTAAGCATTACCAGACGAGGACCCACACCTACCTCTCACACTCACGCAACCCGAGGTAGTAGTTTGAGGCATTGATTATCATGCCCATTGGGTATATTGATGATGATCCGCCTGGGTTTGTTGCCTGCGGACTACCTATCAACGTTATGTAGAATGAGGAGCTTGATGATAGGTTGAAATAAACATAAACATTAGCGCCTATTAAGAGGTGGTTGGTGTCTATGAAGACGCTGGCGATGGTTGAGACGGTGCCTGGGCCAGTGATTAAATGACCCACAATGGTGGGTGCCTCACCAACGTATACACCGGGGAGTAGTGACTCGAGGAGGGGTGCGATACTCACCGGTCTCGGACTATAGGTAGTAATAGCATTACCCAACGTGTATTCGACAAAGGCGAGGTTTCCAGTCAACTCCTGGTAACCATATAGTGGGCTTGGACACGCACTCACATTAGCCACACTATTGTAGCCATCATCGAGACTCAATACCAACTGCCTACGCATCTCGTAGGCATGGAGTACCTCCGCGAACATCCCGGTAATTGAGCCATTGCCGACATCGATGTATGGGTAAACATATAAGTACTTATTATCGAAGAAGTCCTGAGGCAATAGTGAGAGTGGCTCTGTGCCATTAGCCCAATTATTCAGTGGTTCATCATTCAAATACTCCTGGAATGCAACATAGGCAATACGGCCGGGCAAGCCAACATAGAAGTAGCCGGAGGATGGCACGGTATATACTAACCCAGGCAAACCAATACTGGTTGTCTGTGTGAGTGATGGCCCATAGGTAATATTCACACCCGAAAGTCCATTCGGCATCTCTATTGTGTATGATTGTGAGAATGTGATTGTTGGGCCCACCAGCACTAAGGCACCACTATCGTTGAGTGTGCCGAATAGCCCTGAGCCCGACTGTGCCGTGCCATCTATATTACCAATCACAATACTATTTACGTTTTGTATTGCGTTTTGGCTCCAACCCACGAACAACAGCGGTATTGGACCCTTGAACAAACTGCACTGTTGTAGGGCCCAGTAGTAGCATTGTGTGCCGTACTTACCACAGCTTGGTGGGCTCTGTGGTGGGGGTGGTGGGTAAACATTAGCATTACCCATACAGCTACCCACGTACGTGTAGTCGTATACGCTGCCACTGCCTCCACCTCCACCACCGCCTGTCAGCATGCTTGGCCTCGGGTTTGTGTTGGCTGAGGTGTTGGTTGATTCACTTACTTGCTTGCCCACGCTTGTTGGCTTTGTTACTGGCATAACTATTGCCGGCTTCACTGCCGTGAAGTTCGCGTTTACCGTGATCTCAATTGGTTCCTGATTCACCACCCAGCTCGGTTTGTACGGTATTGCCGTTATTACTGTCCACGTCTTGTTACCCTCTCCGTACGTTATGAATGCTATTAGTGATGGATTCAGTGCACCATTGAACTCACTAACCCACCTACTGGCTATGTACCTAACCAACGAACCAGTCAAATTAACCACCACAGAACCATAACCACTGTAGTAACCAACAGTGTATATGTGGTTGGGAGCCATCGCGAATAGGCTAACAGTGAAGAACACAGGCTCACCATTCATGAACCCCCTAAAGACAATGACTGGGTAATTAAACGCCGATACACCGTAATAATCAACCAAGTAACCAAGACCATGGAGAGTCATGAAGGGCTTTGGCACCACAGGTGTCTGCACCAAGGCCAAAACAGCTATTGAGGCTATCGCTAAGGCTAGGATAACCACTGCAAGCGAAGTCCTGGACACGGACAACATGCTGAACTCCTCACCTCACGGGGCTTTTTAACCCTACCTACCCATGAAAGGCAGGTTGGAGTGGTTCAGTGCCTTTCTTTAGGCTTTGGTGAATTACATGAATAATTTGATTCATGTAACTTAAACCCGCGGTGAGGGTTGGCGATGTGACAACGCACAAACGCAGAGAAACAGACATCAAGCACAACACGCTCTAGTCCCACAAACTCACACCCACGGAGGTTAAACAATTTCCAATCCAAACCCGAGGAACATAGAATAAAATTCGTTGGCGCCACCGCCGGGATTTGAACCCGGGACCTACGGGTTAACAGCCCACTTTAGTCTACTCGTTGCATGTACGGAGCGGTATGCTTAAATACCCACCCATGCATAATAACCTTGATGTGTAAACCTGCCAATCAAGGGCGGGGTGATGTGCATGGACCCGTCAATGATTAGGGTCGAGGCAATACCGCAGGACGTTAGGCGTAAAATCCTCGACTACGTCACCAACGTCAAGGGCGTCAAACCGAGTGACTTGGGTTATGACAAGACCTACATGTACAGGGTTAGGCATGGTTTGGTGCCGATAAGCGATGACCTGTTCAGGGCGTTGCTTAGGTTTATTGATGTTGAGGAGTATGCCAGGTTGGTCGGCAGTGCCCCACCGCTTGTGGATGCAACGCCTGATGATGTTATTAGGGTTGTTAAGAAGGCGCTTATGGACAGGTCCTTCAGGGACTTCCTATTCGACATGTTGCGCCAAGCCTTCGGCGAGGAGTTCCGTGAATACAAGACATCGTGGGTAGTTACTGAGAAGGACATTGAGGAGTTCATAAAGGCGAAGAAACTCAAGGGCCTCAGTGAGAAGACTATCCGGGATGAGGTTCACTACATACGTGAGGCGTTGGCTGAGTTGAACTGGAACCTGACTCCCGAGGGCGTTAGGGAGTACCTGGCTGAATTGGCTGAGGACGGCGAGACCTACGTCCTAAAGCACACCACCTACAGCCTAAAGAGTTTCATGAAGACCGTCCTCAAGCCCAGGGACCCAGCCCTGTTTAGGGCTTTGTATGACACGTTCACCGTCTATAGACCAAGGAGCAACAACCACACCAGGTTACCCACACTTGAGCAACTACGCCTAATATGGCAGAACCTGCCGTCTATAGAGACTAAGTTCTACTTTGCACTCCTGGCTGAGACTGGTTTGAGACCTGGAGAGCCGTTTTTGCTAAGCATTGAAGACCTAGACCTGGAGCACGGCGTGCTCAGGGTTGGTAAGGTGACGGCAACAAAGAGAGCCTTTGTTGCGTTCCTGAGGCCCGAGTTCCTGGATTGGGTTAAGCGTGAGTACTTGCCCCTCAGGGATGCCTGGGTTGAGGGTATGGGTAGGGCTTGGTTGGCGAGCAACCTGTTCAGCCAGGACGTGGTTGAGAACGCAAAACGCAAACTAATACCCTTCGACCAATCCAGGTTGCGTAGGGAGATAAAGGACGTAGCTAGGCAGGTGCTTAACAGGGAGTTTGAGTTGTATGAGTTGCGTAAGTTCTTCGCAACCCACATGGTGAGCCAGGGCGTGCCCGAGTCCATAGTGAACACCCTACAGGGGCGTGCCCCACCCAGCGAGTTCAGGGTGTTGATTGAGCACTACTGGTCACCAAGGCACGAGGAGCTTAGGAGTTGGTACATCAAATTCGCACCCAGGGTTTGTTGCTGAAAACTACCTAATTACTAATTAACTAGAACTGGTTGGGCGAAAGTTTCGGTCCACAACCACCACTGCAGTGGTGGTTGTGAACCACGGCACCTGGAACTGCCCGTTTCCCAAGTCGAGCCTCGGTTGCACCTGGAACCCAATTCCATTGATTGACTGCCTTGGGTTTGTTTTATTTACCTGCCCCACCTGGAATTAATTAACCATGCAAACACAGTTAGCCGTGGGTTACGCCAGGGTTAGCATTGAGGGCGAGGACATAAACAACCAAGTCCACGCAATCGAGGAATACGCCAAAACCAACAACCTGACACTCGTGGGTGTGTTTAGGGACGTTGGCGTCAGCGGTGCAAAGCCAGCGCTCGAGCGCGAGGGCTTCAGGCAGTTGCTAACTGCCCTGGAGTCCATGCCCGCAATCAGGACGATAATTGTCTTCGACATCACCAGGTTGGGCAGGGACATGCTCGACGTCATGGACACGTATAAATACCTCACCGAGAAGGGCTACAACATCCTGTTTGTCAAGCACCCTGAGCTCAACGTTATCCAGTCCACACCCCTGGGCGAGGCTATTCGCAAGGCAACCCTGGCGATGTTGAGCGTGACTGCCGAGATTGAGCGTGCCTTGATTAGCGAGAGGACAAAATCAGCCTTGGCACGAGCCAAGGCAATGGGCAAGCACATCGGGCGTAGGGGCACCCAAATACCCATCGACGTGGTTAAGCAGTATTTGTCCATGGGTTTAACCAAAAAAGCCATCTACAGGTTGCTGGTGCAACAGGGCTTACTCCGCTATCAGGAGAGGGGCGTGGTTAAGGTACTCAGTTACAACCAATTCCTGGTGAGGCTGAAGGCCCTGGGCCTGTGATTGGTCTCTTTCCCGCTGAGCCGAGTGATGAACTTCCACACGCTGATTAAGCGGGTGCCACATCGGTGTACCTCCATCAACCCACGTGCACTTAAATAATAAAAATAAAAATAGTCTAGGTCGAGGACCACAACGTTGAGCGTGGTTTTATCACCCGGCTTGTGTGGGTGCCTTATCGGTAGTCAATCGGTAAACACCGTATGTGACGCGTGCCACTAAAATAAAAATAAAAATAGTCCTAGTTGGCAAGCACGGGCTAAGCGGGGCGTGGGCCTGCCGAGCCCTAGAGCCTGTACCCGTACTGCCTCGCGAGTATTTCCTTAGCCCTGTTGTATGCGGATATGCCCGTGGTGTTCTCATAAAGCCTAACCACAACCTTCAAAACAAAGGCGTAATCGCCCCTGCTTATCACGTCTAGGACCGCGTCTAGGAAACGCCCTGGCGATAAGGCATGCCTCAGGTTGGTCCTGCACTCCTCGGTCTCGCACAGCTCCTTAACAAGCCTCTCCCTGAGGGCATCGAGCTTCTTCAGTGTCTCCCTCGGCACCTTAACCGTGGTCCACCTACCCTTTATCTCCTCCGCTAACTCCCTCAACCTCTGTAAATCATCTGGTTCTGGGTTTGGGGTTTGCGACATCAAACTCTAGGCACTGGCTCGGGTGTTATAAAACATTCTCTATAGTGCCAAGCCTCACCACCAGGTAAGCACTGACTAGGCACGCGTGAGCCCCGTGTTCAGTTGCTAATCAAAGAGGTACTGAACAAGAACGGCAGGCAGGCACGGCTTATTTTATCTAAATGAACCACATACTATTTAAAGATGGTGATTATGCCCTTTGTGCATCCGCGTGCAGGAGAACGCGGTTAGCACGCCGACCTGGGTTATTTTATCTAAATGGAAAACGCCCTATTTAATGATGTTGATTATGTCCTTTGTTCACGCACGTGGATTTATCCACCATCTATTACCTACGTCATCTTCATCCACTACTGGGTTGGGAGTGCACGTGCAAAAACAACGTGCTTTAGCTCCCGTATATTATATTCTTCATCTTCTTGCTCAATTTGACAGAGGCACGTGCAAAAGACCGTGTTTTACCTAACGTATATTATATTCTTCACCTTCTTGTGCAATTTGCAGGGGCACGTGCCCGAGCGTTTCCGAGTTATTTTATCTGTTCGGCTCACGTGGGTCTCGTGGTAATAATATAAATAATAATATAGGTGTTAGAGCCTAGTCACGTGATGGGGAACCGCATACACCCGAGAACCCTAAAGTAGTAGATAGGCACACTAGACCTGCTTACTGCCCAGGTTCACAACGCCCAGGTCCTCTATGTACTCGATAACGCCGGTTTTAGCCAACGCCCTAACCACGCCCCTCACCGAGGCGAGGAGCCTGTTGAACAACGGGTCGTTGATGTTCACCTCAACGCCGAGGGTCGATTTAATACCCAACGCCCTCCTGAACCTCGCAACACGGGCGTCACCACTCTTTAACACGTCAATCACAAGCCTAAGCAAACCCACGCTCGGGTACCTAACCAGGTAGTCACTGAGTAACCAACCCACGAAGCCCTCAACCACCTCATTACCAACACCCAAGGACCTACCCAACTCAACAACAACCTCACTCGGCACCCTCATCGGCAACCACCCCAACCACCGACTTAACGAGGTTCCTCACGTCATTAGCCAGGTTACTGTGCACATTGTGCAAGTGCCTATACACGTCAAACCTGCCCCTAACAACCACACCATCAAGCACGCACTTGTACTCGCCATTACCCAAATCCTCAACCAAGCCAACACCCACCAACACGTCAATCAGCTTATTGAGCACGTCCTCGAAGAGGTAGAGCCTCAGGCTCGGCGTAAGGCGTTCCCAATCCTCACCACCCAACTCACCCTCCTTACCGACCTGGTTTATCGCCACCGCACGCCAGGGCTTCTTAATGACCCACTGAGCGACCTGACGCCAATCAGTAAGACCGTGGTCATGCCTAAAATGAGTAACCAGGGCGTGTAGGAACCTGGGTAAACCCATGGTGGTGTGCACCTGCCAATCCCTCCCACCCTCGTGAGGCAGTAGGCACCTGACGCCGAGCACATCAACGTAGGGACCACGACGCCCAACAAAATCAGGCTTGATTAAGCCGTCCATGCCCCTAACAACCCTACTCGGCACAAGCCACCACAGGTACAGGGCAAAATCACGAACATCGCTAAACCCCAACTCACGAGCCAAGTCCTCAACGTTTTGCCTGGCCTCCTCAACACCAACACGCCTACGCTCAACATACTCCAGGTACTCCCTAACAGCGAGTATTAACCTATCCACAACCTGCCCAACCTCACCAGCCTCACCAACCATCTTCAACAAGTAACCCGCCTTATACTGAACACGCCTACTAAGACCACGCTCACTAACACCAACACGCCCACCACCAGAACCACCCACACAAAACAACTCAGGAAACTCATTAACCACCTGGCACATCGGCACACCCCTAACACTCGCAACCCAAGCAACGAAATCATACACACGGGCCGGCAACCTACGCCCACGCCTATTACCGCAACAACCACCACACGGCAAACAATTCACCTCACGTGATGCTGTTTCTGCTGTGTTTGTTTGCTGAGACTGGCTTGAGCGTGGACTGCCGTCGCTGAATCTCACACCCACAACCCCTGCCTCTGAGATTCCAGCACGTGCAGAAGCACGTGTTTGGATCTCACCAAACCCACCAGCAGAAGAAGCATCACTTTGTATGCCTAGTAGTGCTAGGAATGCGTGTGTTAGGTTTGTGGTGTCTGTGTTGCGTGTTTGTTGTGTTTGCTTGGTTGTTTGTGCATCTTGAGTAATGCTTTTATCCTGGTTTTCAGTGCCTTCATTTGTGGGTTGTTCCTGGGGCATGGGCTTTCCCGCGGGTGTGGGTGTTAACCCACACCCGTCGGGGCCGGGTGATTTTGATTGGTTTTGAGGTGGGTGGGTGTTGCCGGCGTTAGTGATTGGTTATTACGCTGTCTATAGCGTCTGCTATCTTGTCTCTGTCTATGTTGAGTGCGGTTGCTATGGTGTCCATCACGTCGTCGAGTACGCCTTGGAGTGTTGTGTTGTAGCCCCTGCAGGTGTGGTTGTGCAGTACCTCGATTTCGGCAACGCCGTAGTTGTGTAACACCTTGGTATAGTTGACGCCTGCCTTGTACATAATCTCCGTGTTGTGTATGGTCAATGAAATGATGTCGTTACCGCGGATCACAACGCATTCCATGTTCTCGGCCGTGTTCTCGGTGTCCTTGTACACGGTGGTGCCCATGTCCATGAACGCGTTGAATACTGCCTTCTCGGCTTCGCCAAGCTTCTCCTTGTCCACCAGCTTCTTGAGGTCTATTAGGAGTGTTACCTTGAGGGGCATGTTCCTCACCCCGTTGTTCCTTTCAGTCTCTCGTAGTCCTCAGCGTGGACCCACACGGTGCTGTTTCTCGCCTTTGCTAGCGCCCAGGTCGGCAACTCAATGACCCATTTGCCGTTTTCAAGCTTCACGAAGCCGTTCTTGGTTAGGTATTCTGCCAGTTGCTCAATGCCTACTCCTGGCTTGGACACGATGTTTAACACGTAGTCGACGCCGTCAATGAGTATTGAGAGCCTAAGCACGGCTCTATTGTCGCGCGTCATTCCTGGCGTTAGTGATGTTTTGATTAGTGCTTTCGTTGTGAAGCTGAAGGGTGTGCTCATGGTGTTTCACCTCTCGGGTATCTCAATCACGAGGTTTACCTCTATCCTGTTGTCGTGTAGGTACTGCCACAGGTCGTTGTAGTCCATCGGTAAGTAGACAAAATATCGATTTCCAGCCTTGACAATCCTCCTCCTCATTATTGGGATTGTTTTCGTAGCCTTGATTACCGGGCTTGACATATCGGTCACGAATACGTAGGTGGGGTTGTAGTTAAGCGTTGCTGTAAGAGTTAACTTAAGTTTCGTGAAGTCTGACGGGATTGGGTGTAAGTGATTCGTGAAGTAATGCGTGGCTTAGTGTAAGCGAAGGTTTTTAAGATTGGCATGCGTGTCAATCAATTGTGGTTGGTAAGCGTGTTAATCAGGGTAAGGATAAGTCATGCATTGACTACGTGAGGTCCTACGTGAGGGGCTTCATAACGGTTTACATGGCCTGGTTCCTGGGCGTGGATGTTGAGGATGATTTCTGGACCACGTACTTCAAGCCCCTGGAGAGGCTTTGGACAATAAACAGGGCGCAGAAGGACGTCAGCCTAATGAGGGGTGAGGGCTTGGTGGTGGAGGACAGGCTGAGGTTCACCGAGGATGGTTGGCAGTGCATGGAGGAGGCAATCGCCAAGTTCCTAAAGGGTGAGTTCAAAGGCATAAGCATAGTCAAGGAGTACCCAGTGACTGCTTTGGTGGCGCCGGGCTTCGCCTACGATCATGGCATAGACCTGTTGGACATGGCTGAACTTAAGCGTGAGGGGAGGGTCGTTGTTAAAACAAATGAAGAAGGAGCTGTGGATTTCCAGGTTATCAAAAGGAAGTACTGCATTATCGGTCACACCAAAGTCAAGGGTGAGGTGGTGAGACGTAGTGACTGTGCCGTCGAGGACTACGAGGCAGTCCTGGCCAAGCTTCTCGACATGCCCGAGCTCGATAAGAACCAGGACTTCATGAAGGTGCGGGTGGCGTTGGGGTTGTTAGTGGGGAGTGCGTTGAGGAACAGGGAGTTCAACATGTCGATGGAGGCGAGACCGTCCAAGTGGTTAATACCTATTATACCTTACTTAGTTAATATGGGGTTTGAGGTTTACATCGAGGGCATCACAACCCTGGCAGAAAAGCACCGACTCACGGTGGAAAGCATCAAGTTCATAACCGACAAGAAGCCAAGCGCGTTGGTGCTTAGGTTTTATGAGTATGAGCAACCTGATTAGCAGGTTTGGTATGCATGGGTGCTCATGAAGGTATGCATGGTGCGGTGCAATTGAATGCAGAACTGGCGCCACCGCCGGGATTTGAACCCGGGACCTACGGGTTAACAGCCCGCCGCTCTACCGTGCTGAGCTACGGTGGCGTTATGTTTCTTTTGTTTTTGGTTATAAGTTTTTCTTCATGTTTTGCCTACCCACTTAAATCCGTATTTTTCGTAGATTTTCTTGACTTCATTGCTCTGTAGTTCCTTGAATAGTTCCTTGGCTTTTTCTGATGCCCATGGCATTAATGCGAAGGCCAGCCTACCAACTTTATTCACCTTGGGCGTGATGTAGTTGAAGCGCCAGTACTTTGCCTCTGTGGTCCATACAACCCCTGCGTCTATTATGCCGTGATTTAGGAGCTCCGGTATTTCCCTGTGGTGTATCTTCGTTATGTAAATCGACCCCTTACTAACCAGGTTTAGGTAGTCGCCGCAGTATTCGTTGTATAAATCCCTGAACAGAGCTCCAATGCCTTCAGTAACCGGGTTTGGTATTGCGGCTCTAACCTTGCTTAAATCGCACCAATCATTCACGGCCTTGTTCGTGTAAACTATGGCTAATTCATTCTCCACATAATCAAAGGATTCCGTGATGTTCAATCCAGAGAGCATTTGTGGAGGTAATGACACGATCTCAGGTCTTAGGTTAATTACTAGGTCGCCAACCCTTAACGCCCTCCCCATCGCCCTTTCCTTAACAAGTCCTGGCGGTATGGTTTCAATGTATACTTCAAAACCACGGTTATTTAAGTACCTGGTTAATTCATCAATTACGAACCATTGATTACCTGCCAGGGACATAACGACACCTGAGGTGTTGCCTCTCACGTCATGCATGATGTTAAAGCCAGGTAGTGTTATGTCCACCGCACTCATTAAATCATAGCATTTAATATGTGCTAATTAAGGTTAACTGAATAGCCATGACGAACCATGGATTCCATCAGCTCCATTAAAAGGATGGGCATTTAGGGTTCTTGGTGTAATCTCCATTAGGGCGGGATGGATTGGTTTGGAATAAACAATTAGTAATCTTTTTATCTTCACCATCACCAACCGAATCGTGGTGCTGAAGGTTGTTATTCAGGTCTCAGATATAAATAACGTAGTACAATCCCTAAAATCATGCAGGAACCTAATTAATGAAATACCTGACGCTGTCGTTGAGGTGGTCTTTCATCAATCGGCCATAGGCGCTGTCGTTAAGGGTAGCTCCTTTGAAGATGATATTAAAGATTTGATAAGTCGTGGCGTCATTGTTGTTGCATGCCGTAACTCAATGAGGGATAGGGGCATTAAGGAAAGCGATTTAATTGATGGCGTAACCATCGTTAATGCTGGTGTTGCGGAGATCGTTAAAAGAGAAAATGAGGGTTGGGCTTATTTAAAATTATGACTTACTGAACCCTAATCCTAAATCCAACCCCTAACCTTCATCGCGTTATATATCCTATCGACGGCTTCTACGTAGGCTGCCTCCCTGATAGTCACGTTGTCCGTACCTAACTTACTCCATCTAATCATTACCCTGTTGAATGTGTCCAAGAGTATCCTCTCCAGCCTATTTCTAGTCTCCTCCTCATCCCAGAAGTACCATTGTAGATTCTCAACCCACTCCAGGTAGGACATGACGACACCGCCAGCGTTGGCTGCCAAGTCAGGCAATACCCAAATACCCTTCCTGTGCAGCACCTGCTCTGCATCGGCTGTTGTTGGTCCATTGGCACCCTCAACAACGAGCTTTGCCTTTATGTTATTGGCATTACCCTTGTGTATCACGTTTTCCAGGGCTGCTGGTACTAATACATCAACTGGCAGCTCCAGAACTTCCTCATTCGTTACCTTCCTTGTTCCAGGAGCGTCATAATTAATGACGGAGCCTGTCTTATCCTTAACTGCCTTAACTGCCGTTAGGTCGAGACCATTCGGGTTATAGACACCGCCCTTGCTGTCTGTTACAGCAACAACCTTAGCGCCCATCTTAATCAACCAGTAGGCTCCCCAGTAGCCCACGTTGCCAAATCCCTGCACAGCCACGGTCTTGCCCTCAATGCCACCCCACAACTTCTTC
>Ga0081534_100540_pt1 | contig 11907 bp, 11 predicted proteins | sample MonGeyMetagenome_FD_71019 | JGI IMG/M metagenome (GOLD analysis project Ga0081534, IMG submission 71019) | Hypoxic/sulfidic aquatic microbial communities from Monarch Geyser, Yellowstone National Park, USA - MG (SPAdes) v1 (version 2) | ecosystem: Environmental > Aquatic > Thermal springs > Hot...
CTGTGCGCTCTTTGTCTAGGTTTTTCGGTGCTTTTGCCATTACGTAGTTATTGAGGTCGTATAGCTTTTTACAATTAATTGCTGAGTTGTATATTATTTTGTTTAGTGGTACTTCCACCTCCTCTATTTGTATTTTTTCTTCCTGCAGTATGGCTATTAATATTGAGGCTTGATTGCCCCTTATTTTAAGTAAATTCGTATATAACGGTGTGTGGTTGATTTTCCTGTTTAGGTATTCTAAGTCCACATTTACGGAGTTTTCATCGATGCATTTAAGAACCTCTTTACCCTCCTTTCCTTGGCATTCCTCGTACTTCGTAATTAACGTAATCATTTGCGTTTCCCTAACGAAGTTGCACAGTTTCTTTAGGTAGTTGGTGGCGTCTTCTCGGTGTATCGTTACTAACTCATCAATGTTTTCGAGGGAGTTCTCGATATCGTGGTCTACCTTTAGGTTATTGTAATAGTCCTGATATACCACATTGAGTAAGTTGAGGTAGGACTTGGGATCATTGCTCCTGGGTGCCTTCCAATCCAATTCTTTGCTATGTTGCAATGAGGCAATTGTTCTCTCAACAAGAGATGGATCATAAACATTAATTGCTTCGTTTCTGTACTCTTCATTGTCCGAGTATAGTATATAAATACGTGTACTACCGTCATTATCACACTCATTAAACCTGCAGATCCTACCCACCCTCTGTACTAACTGCGCGAGTGGGGCTGCGTCGGTTATTAATGCGCCATAGCTCACGTTTACGCCAGCCTCGACGACCTGGGTTGCAATCAACACGTGCGGTTCTCGACTCTCACCGCTCTCCCTCCCCGCTTTACCACCCCTGGTTCTTGCCTCGGTTATTTCTTGAACCACCTTATTCCTATCGCCATGTGTTAACCTACCGTGGAGCAGCAAAACCCTTCCCTTAATTCCTTCCCTGAGCCTACGGTAGGTCTTGATGGCTAGTTTAACGGTGTTCCTGACCACCAATACGCTTAAACCATCCTTAAGGTATTGATTGACTCGCTCCACTACCTCGTCTACCCCATCGCCTTTGACGGTTAGTACCTCATGTGTTAATTTCGTGGTTGAGCCCCAATCCTTGTCTGGGAACGCTATGTTTCTGCACCCTCTAAAGTCGTCCTCGGTGATATTGTTTCGTGAGTTGTCCATTGTTAGGATTACGCATTTGCCTGGTGATGTGTCAGTTATTAATTTATTGACCAGGGAGTCCGGTATGGTCGCAGTCATCACAATGACGGGTAGCCTAGCCCTAAGTAGGCTCCTGCTTATCGTGACTAGGCTCGTGTATGCCCTAGATGCGTCTACCTCAGCGAATAGATGTGCCTCGTCGAAGATTGTTAAGGCCGTGTAGATCGATGCCCTGGCGGCCTCGAAGGATGTGTACCTCGTTCTATACGGCGTTACCTTGGTGAAGTTGAGTACGTAGCTGTCAAGGGTCGTGTAGATGAGAGGTGATAGGAATAATTCATCCTTACGGCCCTCATCGATCATTACCGATGCTTGGTATGCAGCATCATCCTCCTTAATACCGAGTTCACTTCCATACTTACCGTAGAGGTATTTCGTGGTTTGGTATAAATCCTGCACGATACTCCTCAGTGGTAGTACGTGGATTACCCTGCCTATTCCATACTCATAACCATAATTGTTAATGGCCGCCGCCAATAACGGGCTTAAGCTTGATTTTCCGTAACCCGTGGGTAACCTAACTATCATTAATCCACCATTGATGACCTCATCGATGTGCTCAGCAAGTAATTCAATTCCGATTCTCGCGCCTCCATACACGATTCTGATGTTGTTGAGCAATTGCTCGCCTATTGATGGCATCGCCATCACGCTATGGCGTATTTTGTCTTTTCGTACGTAGCCTGGACGATCTTCCCCAGCCTCGCCAATGCCCACTTGTATATGCCAACATCGCCCACCTGCTCAGGCTTTATCATCCTGAGGGTGAGTAGTGCATCGTACAGCGCCTGCTCCGTGTTCCTAACCCCCAGTGTCACCATGAGCAAGCCCCTTAGCACGTCCACGAAGGGCTTTGCCCTATTGACCCTATCCTTATCGTTAGATGTATAGTCCCTAATCACCTGCGCCACGAACTCCGTGAATAGGCCCTCCTCGTCATTAACAATCAGCGTCTCCACCAATGGCTTGTAATTTGATAAATCAACCACGAGCTCCCTCGTCACCATGAAGTTCCTCCCACCGCCCGACTCAGCCCAAACAAGCTCAACCGCGCCGTTCCACACCCTAACCGCGGAAGCCACGAGTAGGTGGTATAGGTGCTCAGGTACTGCGTCGATGTTGATACCCCTCAATGACTTGCTTAGCTCGCTCCTAGCGTTGGTAAACCTGACGATTAAATCCCTATTGAGGGTCATTGGTATGAGGAATAGGTAGGTATCGAGACCGAACTTAGTTATTACTGAGGATGCATAGGCGAGAGCTACGAGGGCGTAAACCAAGCAGCTAACCTCCACGTTTTTATAAGTCCCAGCCCTCACCACCACAGCTTTTCTTCTCCCGTGCTTCTCAACAACGTTGAGTATGGATTGGGGCCAGGACCTAACTCCCTCCATGAAATCCACACTGCTTATCACCGGCGGTGTGAGGTTCCCAGGTATCCATCCGTGTATTTGCCTACCCCATTTTATAGATGCCGTAATTCCACCAATACCCCTTAACTCCTGAATCTCAGTACTACCTAGCTCCTCAAATACATCCTCAATCCTAAGCCTATCGTTTATCAAAGACCTAATTAAGTCCTGAACCTTAGCCATACCCTTACCCTTAAGGCACACACCTGAGGAGAAACCATCAATGGGTTGGAAGAACCTGCTCAAGATATTATCTAACTCATCACTATTAACATAACTAATTAATCTTTCCTTAAATTCTTTACAGTCAACGCACTTTATTATCGAATTAGCCCCATCGTACTCAAGGCCACCACCCGCTAGAAACCTCGCGAAGAACGCGTTGAGTAATTTACTCACGAATATTGGCGGCAGTTTATTGAGGTTTAGGGTAGGTGTACTCGTTGCCATTAACCCTCACCAGGTAGACCTCGTTTATGATATCCCTAAGTAATGTGCATGGTTTAAAGGGCATGAGGAGGCCCGAATCAAGGCTTGATTTACTCAGTGGCACTACGTATTTCAGGGTGTAGTCTGGGTTGGGAACCCTAAGGCCTGACCAGAACTCAGCCCTGCTCCAGTCCCAGAATTCTGCGATGGTCACGTCACCGCCTAAACCGCTGGGTATATGGCTTATTCTGAAGTATGGGCATGGCTCTCCCATTAATTTACCGCGTGCCTCCTCCACATCTAAAATACTAATACTTTCTATCGTTAATAAACCTTCAACAGGCCCAAGCCTTGTCATAGACGCCAGCCCATACGATAAGGCCCTCTCGGGATCAACATTACACCCGAACTCACCCAGGGCTTCCCTTAGTTTCTCAGTATCTACCAAGTAGGCGATCTCGATTTCCATCTTTGGTGCGTAGACCTTGCCCGTAACCCTCACGGCAAACCATTGGCTTGGATCCTTGAGGTTCTCAGCACGTATATACGTGCCTTGGAAGTGCCTAGTTATGTCCATGGATCTGATACCCCAGCCACTCAGCACCCTGAAATACACGTCCTTAATGGCGGGCAGTATGGAGGTGATTATGGGTACACTATACCTGCTTGGCGCGTCCCTAGCCTGTGGGTTATGGATTATCTCCGGTATGGCTACACCACACAAGCCATTAATGGCTCTGGCTAAACCCGCGCCCAACGCCCCAACTAAGGTCGATGGCTGAGGTACTACGTATGTGTCCTGCCTGGCGCTTGCAAGTGGGTACCTGACCCAGAAGCCCCAGTGAAGCATTGTCCGTGCTATGGCCATCTTTAGCATAGTCACTTCATGCCAAGCTCCTCCTTAAGCCACTCCAGAGCTTTGGATTTAACGTTCTTAAAGAACTGTGTTACATCCTCAACGGGTTCTTTGACGTTCTCCACATTTAAACCTGGGTCAAGTCCCTTATCCCAATAGGCAAAGATATCATAGTCATATATGTTGCCCAGCAACTCCTTATTACCCTTAGCTAAATTGGCGGTTTTATGTATGTAATCCTTGACATGCCCTGGGTAAACCACGGTTTGGATGGGTCTTGTCACCAGGGCAACGCCGCTTATGGGTTGCCAATGGGGGCTATAGCTACTGTGGTGCCCACCAATTAAGCCGTTCTTCACCAACTCCGCTAGCGCATCGATAGCGAGCTCGGCACGCCTAACCCTCTCATCTGGAGCCAACGACTTGAATTTACAATCAATAATCTCAATCCTCTTATTACCAGATTTTTTACTGGACTTTTCAGCTTTCTTACTATCGGATGAAGATTCCGAGCCCTCTGAGGTTGTTGAGTATAGGCAATTAGATACTATGCCTATCTCGCTTAGGTTAATATTAACTGTGAACGTGTACACAGCACTTGCTGATTCCACATAATATATTGACTGAGGCTGGTACTCGCCACGCCCAACAGCTTGTTGGCTCTGTGGCGCACTCCTAACGTGGAATTGGGTATCAAGCCCGAACTTGAGGTCATCTATAGCCGGCAACATGTAGCTTACCTCAATCCTAGACGTCCTCTTTATCTGAATATTCTCCATTGGTATTAGGAATCCGCCAACATCCTCAACGGCGCATGTCTCTAGGACCTTAAGCTCCTTATCAGGTAGAGGCGTATTTTCATCGCTAAGGACTTTATGGAGATCTTGTTCCAGGTTCTCGATTAAATCGGGTACGCCGTGCTTCACGAACTCGCCAAGCTCGCAAAGCTTACACACATTAATGCCCCTCACCTTTGCTAACCTAGCCATTATTAATTGGTAACCATGCCTAATAGCCTCGCCCGAAACGGCAGGTACTGTGAATACCTCATGCTTATCATTCCTAGGCACGATAATCGTAACTCTCCTATGCCTAATTATATTACCGAGCGGCTCAACGGCGTTGAGCGCTTCGGCATTTGTTAGGATCCTGAAGGAGAAGCTGACGTAGACGCCCATACTAATCACCTCGATCTCGCCATGGCGAGGGCCGCCAATTCTGAAGGTCTTACTTCTAATCTGTCAATTGCTCCTCTGAGCTTATCAAGCTCTTCCTGCGTCGGCTCCTCTGGGCATTGTATAAGTATTTTCTCATTATTATCGCAAACTATGGCTCCTAGGCTTCTATACCACTCCGCATCCTCCCTTCTTATCTTATCTTCAAGGCAGACCCTGATTGTTTTATCCTCATCCTTGCATTTTTCCTCCTTGAGGTTAATCTTATTCTTAGGTAAGCGGTATATTAACTCAAGCATCTCCTCGAGCACCGCCAACGCTGTCCTTGAGTCCACGGCATTGGCGAACCTACTAATCATGTAGAGTTGGCCACTCTTTCTGAAGAACCTTAGAATGCTTATTACTCCCTCATACTCCTCACTTAAACCGCTCATCGTAATACCATGCACTGCTCAATTACTTAATTTTTACTACCCTGCATTACTGGCTTTTATTTTTGCATGACAACATGCACTTAAACGGGCATTAGGCCCTGTTGGTTATATCGTTGGGAGTGCACGGAAAAATGCATATAATTCCCCTAGGCATGCATGTTTTCGTGCAAAAGCACTTCCTAATACCCCTGGGCTACCAGATAGATTACCATGTAAGGGCATTGATGAAGCTCGGCATATCCCCCAACGATGTTGTGATTGCGTTCTCACCAAGTGAGAGCAATGAGGAGGCGAGGTCTAGGTCTGAGAAGGCATTTCAGGAGCTACAGGAACTCCTGGGTAAGCTCGGTATTAAGGATGTCCGTAGGGTGGTGGTTGCGGTTAACGACCCAATTACCGCAATATCAACAATTGTGGATAACGTGGCAAGGGTTATGAGTCAATCCCAGGGCGAGGTCATCATCAGCTTCTCAGGCGGTATTAGGGCCCTGGGGGTTTACATGCTCATGGCCTACATATTACTCAATAAACTGCTTAAGATTAATTCAAGGTTTTACGTCGTGGCCGAGAACCTGGATACCGTGATAGAGCTCACCGAGTTACTCAATGTATTGAGAATACCCGACATAACCGAGACAGAGCTCAGCATACTTAGCCATTTAGCAAAGACTGGTGGGTGCCTGTCTGCCGCGGACATCTCGGAGTATGTGGGTAAGGACACATCAACAGTTAATAGGCAGCTTAGTAACCTAGAGGAGGAGGGCTTCGTAAAGGTGAGGAGGGGTCGAGCCAGGTGCTTCGAGGTGACAAATGCCGGTAAGCTACTTTACCTAACCATGGCATCGCGCATGGGGAGACAGAACCTCTTGAATACGCAGTAATTGCACTTCCAACCCTCGGCCATGCTACGTGGTAGGTCCTCCCTCATTATCATCCTCCTCAACTCGTTGATTATCCCAACCACTTCACGCTTAAGCGCCGGTGTAATCCTTATTTCGAGGGGTCCATCCTTAGCAAGTATGTAAGCCCTCTTAACACTTCTCTTGAATACTTCCTCCGCAATCATTGAGTAAGCAACCACCTGGTAAAGGAAGTGCCTATGCCTACCCATTAATGACCTCTTCGTCACCCTGCTCAGGGGTTTCAAATCCACAACTATGACCTCTTCACCCACGCACACAGCATCGATTACGCCGTGGATGCCTAGGGAGTTGGAACCCACGTGGTACTCGAAGTACACGCTATAGCCATTACACAAATTAATCACAACATCCCTATAATGCTCAACATGCGACTCAAGCGACGATCGCATAGACTCAGTGATCCTATCAACACCGTTGAGAAAAAGCATGAAGTAGGCGTACCTAGGGCAATAGGCATACTCCTTAACGAGTACAGCGGGCATCAATGATTTAGATGACCCTGACACCGTGATCACCAGCGCTAACCTCCCTACCTACCATGAGCATGTTCCTCACGGAGTCGGTAGGGACAACAAGCACCACGACACTGTCATTACCACTAACGTGCCTAGAGGCGAACCTGGCGATGTCCTTAGCTAGCGCAAGCCCACCCCTACCAATGAAAACGCTCCTCTGCACCCTAGTTAAGCCCATTGACAACAGTTTATTGGCAATAAGCTCCCTCCTCCTATTATCGGAGATGTCGTAGAACACGACCACGAACATATCACCACCTAATGACTGGCATCATTAAGTCGCAATCACCCCTCAGGTAGCATGCCAAGCTCTCAATGAATGAATTAATAATGCCAAGGGCAGACACAGCCCTACTCCCCAGATAAGCCCTACCGTTCAGTGACTCAAACACCACCTTTATGATCAAACCCCTTGATTGATAGTCCAGGTAACCATTAACAATACTAACGCGAGGCCTCGCAAAGAACAAAGCCTTATCAACAACGGGCCTAAACGGCTCCATAACATCAAGCGTAAGGCTTGGCTTACCACTCCTATCAACATGTAGAAACCCAGCGTATGGGTCGAAGCCGTGAATGAGTAAGGACTTCTCGACAACATACCTCAACAGCCCATACCCATAATTAAGCATTACATTAAACTCATCACCACCATCCTGCCTCCTCCCAGTGAATCCATAATCATCACGCAGCAACTGGGCAAAGACCTGCCAATAATGCCTAGCCGCCTGGGCCTCCAACTCCATAACAGTACTACCATCCTTGGCTGAATCAACATGGATCGCCAACTCATCAAGGCTGACAGCCTCATCCCTAACCCAGTCCGACCTAACGCTCTTCGCTATGTACCTAAGCAGGTTTGCCTGGTTCATAATCTTAGCCTTAACCAGGACTTTAGCCACAACAATGCCCCTACCATTCAATGAAGCCTCGTACTGACACCGCCTAGTCATCACGGTCTTGTTGATAATGGGCGGGTAGATACGGGCTATCGGTTCACCGTTTGGTGCCAGCACCACCACGTCCACACCCATTAGGGCTAACTGCCTAATCGCCTTGGCAGTTATTGAGAACCTTGAGGTAGCAATGATTACCCGCTCGATTGACGACCCAACAACAACCTCACCACCCTTACTGCTCCTAACCCTAACGACTCCCTTCCTAACGTAGACCCTATAGGTATCATTGCTTAGAACCAGAGACATTGCCACCACCCATGCAGTAATCGTAAAATGGGCATGATTGCGGACAACGCCCACCAGGCCCTGGATCATCCTTCCTAGAGACAATCCTCGCAGTCTCATCCCTCTCCCTAATCGCAGCCCTCCTAACATCGTCCGTCAAGACGACCTGCCTTGTGGTTAATGAGGCGGTCCTGGGGTTTATGATTACCAAAATCCCGTAGTTCACAGGGTTGCTCCACATGGCCTCAAGCGCCATGGCATAGACCGCGAGGGCCTCCTCCTTCCTAGCTATGTAGTCCTGGTTATCCGAAACCACAACCTCCACGGGAATCATCCCTAGAACCAGGTCTGGCTTAATAACGTCTGAAAAACCAACCAAGCTACCGCTCAACTCAGGCTCAACAGCCACAGGCAGTGGGAACGACTCAAGCTTTAGATCCATGGCGAACCTGGCACCGTAATCGAACACCACACTTGCCGCACCAACCAAGTCATTGGTTATTGAACCCAGCAACTCACCCTTAGCCCTAGCCAACCCCTCAACCAGGGAACCCGCGTCCAACCTAGAGGCGACCTTGAACGGCGTCAGGAACGCGTCGTGGAGGACCCTACCAACGCCCAGGGAGTTATTCACCGGGGCCTTCGCACCAACGACCCTCCTTAGGTAGGCATCCCTATGCGTTGGGCAGGGCGTGAAGGTTTCGGAAACCGTGGGTAGGTACTCATAATAAACCTCAGAGACCTCCCTAGACCAACCCCTAACCTCAACAGGCAAATCCCCAAACCCAAGAACCCTACCCCTACCAAACAACCTAAACATCAAAAACCAACAAACCACAGAGCAAATAAACAAACCCACCCTGCAACAAACAATAAAGGCATTGCACGAGTTCGTGAATTCCCACATTGCGTTTTACGTTGCCGAGACTTCCCGTGTTAAATGCATGACTTCGTGCATCCTCTACGCTTGGCTTTTGACTAAGGATCGTGGGAACAAACCGTTGCCGTGGAAATTGAAATACCGTGGGAACAAAAATTCAATTTCCAAAACAAACCGTGGGAACAAACACGAACCATAAGCATTAGAAGCAGAAACACGTCCCCACGAGAACCGAGCAACGGCAAGGAAAAACTTTAAAACCCAAAACAAAAACCAACACAGCAGATGATTTCAAAAGAATATTGAAAGCATATTTTTAAACTCCATAACCGCGTCCTCGAAGCCCGTGCAATTCTGATGATTTCAAAAGAATATTGAAAGACCAACAATCTTGTCGCACCGTATGTTGTTATACTTCAGGGAGGATGATTTCAATAGAATATTGAAAGATCGATGCAGCAATGATAGCTGATGAGAGAAATCCGCTACCTGATCAGATGATTTCAATAGAATATTGAAAGTCGCTACCTCGTTCATTAGTGCTGTGAATGTGCCTACCTTGATGATTTCAATAGAATATTGAAAGGGGTTTGACAAAGCTTTACCCCATTATCAATAATATGTTGATGATTTCAATAGAATATTGAAAGGCAGGCGAGGAGCAGGGGTGCAATAACCCTGGAGCCTAATGAGTGGATGATTTCAATAGAATATTGAAAGACTACTATCTTGCTTATCTTCTCCAGCAACTGAGCAGTTGATGGATGATTTCAATAGAATATTGAAAGTCTTAATGGCAAATAACGAAAAACAAAGTGTCGGGTTATGGAGTGATGATTTCAATAGAATATTGAAAGACCTAGTCCTCGCCATCGCCTGGCCCATAATGGTCGCGTCCTTCAGATGATTTCAATAGAATATTGAAAGAAACCTATAACTCGATATTAATTGCATGCAGTGCAGGCAATCGGATGATTTCAATAGAATATTGAAAGAGGAAATTGCTTTGGTGGTCCAGGTCATTGGTGAACAACCGATGATTTCAATAGAATATTGAAAGAATGTGCCTATAGAGCGTGACTAACAAGTTATCAATGTCATTATAGGATGATTTCAATAGAATATTGAAAGGGCTTAGGTATGGGTGCTCTGGTGGTTCAACCAATAATTCCTCGGATGATTTCAATAGAATATTGAAAGGGGGCACTGTTGAGCCCAATCACGACTGGTGTACCATACTCAGATGATTTCAATAGAATATTGAAAGTTCAGGTGCATCTGGAAGCACCTTATCTATCGTGGATTTATGCGGATGATTTCAATAGAATATTGAAAGTCCGAGTAGGGAAACTGTGACGTTCGTGGAACCGCTCACCGGATGATTTCAATAGAATATTGAAAGATGAATACAGCAATGCCAATTAACATTAGTATTAAATACCTCGTGATGATTTCAATAGAATATTGAAAGGGCGAACTCGCCCACCCTAACCCTCTCGAAGCACGATTTCCAAGATGATTTCAATAGAATATTGAAAGAACCGCTTCTCCTTTGTACTTTATCGTTAAATTTAATGAAGATGGGATGATTTCAATAGAATATTGAAAGCTCGGCAACGATGTCTCATATACACATATGTTGTAGTCCATGTGATGATTTCAATAGAATATTGAAAGACACCTGCTAGTAATGCCCTAAACATGTAACGCATATACGATGATTTCAATAGAATATTGAAAGCGTTGATCCATACGGAATCCTGGATCTCAATGATTACGGCATTGATGATTTCAATAGAATATTGAAAGTTTCTATGCCGTGGACCACGCTATCGACGTCTCATATGAGGGTGGATGATTTCAATAGAATATTGAAAGATGAATGCATAGTCCTGCCAAATCTGTACCCAGTCCTGTGGGATCCTCGATGATTTCAATAGAATATTGAAAGCTGTACAACACTGCAGTGGAGTACATGGAGAAGGTCATGGCGATGATTTCAATAGAATATTGAAAGTGTATGTTGGGGATGCGCTGGAGATAGCGGATGCGAAGTGCGAGGATGATTTCAATAGAATATTGAAAGATCAATTCCTAAGGAATATATTGAATAGGGTTTGGTCTAGGCGATGATTTCAATAGAATATTGAAAGTTGGTTCCACCCTGGAGAGGGTTGGTGGGGCTGGTGAAGGATGATTTCAATAGAATATTGAAAGACCACACGAGGCTTTGTACGTGGGTCACTCATTCACCACCACCTGATGATTTCAATAGAATATTGAAAGCTTGTCGCTGCCGATCGCTATCATACCTAACGCGGGGTTGCTCGATGATTTCAATAGAATATTGAAAGTCTCCCAACCTGGTGCGTTCTGCCCTTGGGTGGTTAATGGTGTGGATGATTTCAATAGAATATTGAAAGCGCTATGTTCCACACAGCGTATGCCGCATACGCCGCATCTGCGAGATGATTTCAATAGAATATTGAAAGTGTATCCACGTTTCATGAATTCAGCCATGATGTAGGCAAAGATGATTTCAATAGAATATTGAAAGTTCTGCTGGATTCCATGAACCGTACATTTCCTTTATATCTCGATGATTTCAATAGAATATTGAAAGACTAGGCCTTGGTACAAGCCATTCACAACCCCCACATACCCAACCTGATGATTTCAATAGAATATTGAAAGATATAGGTGAGCAACGAGTAGTACTGAGGGGTGCACATTAATCCATGTTGATTTCAATAGAATATTGAGGGAGAAGTCGACGTGGTTTTGTTTGAGTGTGGAGTTGGGTGTTTTGTTTATTAGTTTGTTTTGTTGTTTTGTTTTGTGTCTGTGTATGTTGGTGTTGTGGTTGGTGTTTCGTTGCTTAGGAATGCT